>Ga0163149_10000019_pt1 | contig 186527 bp, 164 predicted proteins | sample OliLakLV19MP5G1_FD_148604 | JGI IMG/M metagenome (GOLD analysis project Ga0163149, IMG submission 148604) | Freshwater microbial mat bacterial communities from Lake Vanda, McMurdo Dry Valleys, Antarctica - Oligotrophic Lake LV.19.MP5.G1 | ecosystem: Environmental > Aquatic > Freshwater > Lake...
CCAAAATGCATAGCAAATCTTGTTTGAAACAAAACTTTGCCAATTGCTGAAAAGAAATCCTTATAATCTAAAACTTGTTCATCGAATTCATCATAAATGAAATAAGGGGCTTGCCCAACAAATGAAACGCCTGTGCCTAATTGTACAAATGGCTTGAATGTTTCACTAATTACATCATTGAAAGGATAATAGCTCGCACTTATTGTTAGAGGTAAGTTATAAAGTCTATTCTTTTTTCCAGCCACTAAATAACGCTGAAATTGATAATCGGGAGTTTCAAATTCATCGGAATTTCTCGCATCGGAAAAAAAGAATTTTGCTTCCATTGTGAATTTGTCGCTAAAGTAATTTCTCCAAAACATACCATAGCCAAACCCGCTTTCCGAAAAAACAAGATTGATGCCCCAAGCGTGGCGTTGTTGCGATAAAGCTTCTTGAAAAGTAACTAATGGCTTAGCTGGCTCAAAAATAATTGTGCTATCTGGATTGAAATCAGGGCGTTCTTCCCCTCCTGTTATACCTTTTTTGGGTGGATTTGCAACAGTTTGGCTTATGCAAACCAGTTGAACGCTAAAGAAAAACATAGTAAATATGAGAATAATTTTGAAAAAAATATACAATTTATTGCCTTAGTTTAAGAAATGTGTTAAAATTTGATTAATTTTGTAAACAATCGCAAACGATAATGAACTTAATTTATTTAAACCCCTAGATGCATCTCGAAGAAATAGTTTCTGAGATAAACAAAACTTTGCCTTTCCAATACGCTCTCGATGGCGATAAAGTTGGAATACAAATTGAAAATTCTAAAACGAAAATTAAGAAAATTTTAGTTGTTTTGGAAATAAATGATTCAATTTTGCAAGAATGTTTAGAAAAAAAAATAGACTGCATAGTTACGTTCCATCCGTTAATTTACAGACCATTACAAACAATATCTCTAAATGAAAGAGTTGGGCGACTTGTGGCTAAACTATTGAAAGCCGATATTGCAGTGGTGTCGGTGCATACGAGCTACGATGTTTTTGCAGAAGGAACAAACAAGATTATTTGCGATTTGCTTGGTTTAGAAAAAATAGAATTTTTAATTGAAAATTCAAGTGATTCTAATTTCGGTTTGGGAATAATTGCACAGCCGAAAAAGAAATTGAAAATAGAAGATTTAGCTGAAAAAGTTTCCAAAACTTGCTTTTCTCCCGTGAAATTTAATTTTGGGAAATCAAAAGAAATTAATAGAATTGCAATAGTTGGCGGTTCAGGCAGCAGCTTTATTGAAAATGCAATTGCAAAAAATTGTGATGCTTTCATTACAGCCGACTTAACTTATCATAATTTCCACAGATGCGATGGCATTATGTCGCTCATAGATTTGGGGCATTATGAAATGGAACAATTTGTTCCGATTTATTTGGCAAGATTATTGCAAAAGGTACTTGGCAAAGTGTCTGTAATACAGACCAACACTCACACCAACCCGATAAATTACTATCCTGTTGGTGACTTTAGAAAGAAACAAATACATTTAATTACAAATTAAAACGGTTTTATAGAATGGAATATCAGTTACATCGCGTTGCTGCTTTAGCATTGATTGATGAAAGATTAGAAGAATTACACGAAGAATTCGGCGATCTTCCACAAAAAGTTAAAGATAAAGAAAAGAGAGTTTTAAATGCTAAAACTATGGTTGAAGAAACTAAAGATATTTTAGAAAAATTGAAATTCTTTGTTTCTAATGCCAAAAATACTTTGACTGAACTTAAAGCTCAAGAAGAAACTCTTAGCAAACAACAATTTGCTGTGCGTAACAACAAAGAATTCGATGCAATTACTTCTGAATTGGCTAGCGTGAAGCAAAGTCAAGATCAACTTAGCACTCAGCTAAGCAAAGAAATCGTGAAAGAAGATAACTTAACTAAGTTATTGGTAGAGCAAGAAGCTACTTATAAGTTAGAAGCAACTGAACTTAAAGAACTTGAAAAAGAAATTAGAGAGCTTTCTATTCAGCAAGACGACGAAGTAGCCGTACTTTATACTAAAAGAGATAAAGTATATCCAACTATTGATGCAAAAATTGTACACGACTATGTGAGAATTAGAACTTTCCACAAAGATGCTGCTGTGCAAATAAAAAGAAATAGCTGCTCTGGCTGCTTTAGTTCTATTCCATCGCAAATAATAGTGGAAGTTAGAAATAACTTAAACACTACTCGATTCTGCGAAAACTGTGGAAGAATTATTATCCCAGAAGAATTCGTTATAGATGACGAATTATTAAATTCAATTTAATTGCCGACAGAAACGGGCAATGGCGTTGGTGCGAGAACCAATGAGGAAAGTCCGAACTCCGCAGAACAGTATGCTTCGTAACGCGAAGAAGGGGACGAAAGCTTAGGCAATCGGACCCTATGGAAAGTGCAACAGAAAATATACCGTTTGGCAGCAATGCCAAATAAGGGTGAAATGGCGAGGTAAGAGCTCACCGTGCCGCTGGCGACAGAGGTAGCAGTGCAAACCCCATACGGAGCAAGGTTAAGTAAGATTAATAAAGTCTTCGGACTTGTCAGGTAGTTCGTCTGGCTAATTCTTCGGAATTGTTTTAATCGGGTAAACTGCTTGAGGGTTTTGGCGACAAAGCTCCCAGATAAATCATTGCCTCCTTTATTGCAAAATAAAGAAGACAGAATTCGGCTTACAGTTTCTTAGGTTATTAATTATTTAAAAAAATCCTAACTCAAAAAGAGTTAGGATTTTTTTTTTGAATTGAATTGAATAGAATTATTTGGTTTGTAAAATTATTTATTTTTCATTATTTTGGAATAAATTATAAACATTTATTTGAATAATTATGAAAAATATAATTAAATTTCTGCTAATAACGCTTTTCGCAATCCCAAGTTTCGGGCAATCAATCTCTATATTCGATATAGACACCACTAATTTCCCTACTATGAAAGCCAAATTCTACGCTTTCGATAAAGATGGGAAACAACAACTCCCATCAGTAAGTGAACTAAAAATTACTGAAAATGGAATTAATCGTACTATTAAGAATGTGAGCTGTCCTAATATTCCGCCTTACACTCTATCAGTTGGAATTATGGTGGATACTTATGGAAAAATTGATTTAGCTAGGAAAGGAGTACAAAAGTTAGTCGACTTTTTATATTTGCCACAAGATGAAATCGGTATAACTTATATGGCAGGAGGGGTTTATATATATCAAGATTTTACAAAAAACAAACAAAAAGCATCTGCTTCAGCATCTCTTATTCCAAGTGCACCTGGAGTGGATATAAATGCAATGTTTTATTCACAATATACAGGTGGAGTTCCATTCATTAAAGAACGAAAATCAGACAAGAAAATATTAATACTTCTAAGTGATTTACACTGTCCAAATTTAAATATTAATGAAACAAACTTAATTACAGATGCGAAAGCAAATAATATTAGCATATATAGTGTATTATTGGGAAGTAATGATTACACAGGTTTATTCAATAGAATAGCAAAAGGCACAAGTGGCAAGGTATTTGAAAGAGTTTCAAATGAAAATCAAATTACAAATATCTTTCAAGAAATAGAAAGAATTGAACGCAATGAACCTTGTGAAATTGAATGGATAAGTGAGTCATCATGTAATTCTCTTAAAACAATTGTAGAATTGTTAAAACAGGAAGTAAAGACTAGTTCAAGTTATGTTACGCCTAATTACTCTAATACTTTATTAAAGGTAAGCCCAAATACAATTTCCTTTGGGAAGAGACAACCTTTAACACAAAATGATACTACAATTATACTAACAGCCCAAAATGCAGATTATGTAGTAAATAGATTTAATATAAAATATGGTTCTTCTGATTTTACTATTGTTAATACTGTATTCCCATTGAATATACCTAAAAATACAAGTCAAGAAATTACTATAAGATTTACACTAAGTGATTCGAGTATGAAATATGCAAGTTTTGAAATTGAAACTGATAAATGTTTAGCTTATTTTAGTGCCTATGGTGGATTCACTGGAAAGAAATTAAAAGTTACAAATTCTTCTCTTAAACTTACTTATCCAAATGGAGGAGAGGTATTTAATGTAGGAAGTGATACATTGATAACTTGGGAAGGAGTATCACCGAATGATACAGTAACTTTAGAATATAGTTTAAATAACGGAACATTTTGGAAATTAATTACAAAACAAGCTACCAATTTAATATATTCATGGAATAAGATTCCACTTCCTATAAGTGAAAAGTGTTTAATCAGAATAACTCAATTAAATAAAAATATGAATAATATAGATAGTATTATAACCCTTTCAAAATTTAATACTCCTGTAAGAGGAACCGCATTTAGCAAAGACGGAGAACAAGTTGCAACAGCAAGCGGCGATGCAACAGCAAAAATATGGAATTCAAATACTGGCGAAGAGATTATGACTATGATAGGACATAAACAAGAAATATTTTGTTTAACATATAGCCCTGATGGAAAACGATTGGCAACTGGGAGTTCCGACAAAACAGCAAAGATATGGGATATAAATTCTGGAGTTGAAATCAGGACGCTTAAAGGGCATACTCAAAATATACTGGGTATAGCATATAGTTCAGACGGAGGTCGCATAGCAACAGCAAGCTCAGACAAAACTGCTAAAATTTGGGACTCAAATACAGGTGCTGAAATTAGAACTTTAATTGGTCATACAGACAATGTTAATAGTATAGCATTTAGTCAAGATATGAGTCAAGTTGCTACGGCTTGTAGAGATGGCTCTGTTAAAATATGGGATTTAAATAATGGAAATGAATTAAAGACTATTGCAATAAATGGGAATACAAATTCAGTTAATAGTATTGCTTATAGTTCAGACAAAAATCAAATTGTTACAGCAAGCAATGACAATACTGCAAAAATATGGGATGCAAAAACAGGTGATTTAGTTAGAACATTTTTTGGTCATGTATATTTTATATATGGGGTCTCTTATAGCCCAGATGGAAATCAAATAGCTACAGCCAGTGCTGACGGCACTGCAAAAATATGGGACGTAAATACAGGATTTATTTTAAGGACTTTGATTGGGCATACTGAAAATGTCCATAGTATAGTTTATAGCCCAGATGGAAGCAAATTAGTTACTGGAAGCGGTGATAAGACAGCTAAAATATGGACAATAAGTGATTCTCCACTTCAACAAGACATATCCGACTCTGCATTTTCAATTGTAGCACCTGAAGCAAAATTTAGTAAAATAAATATTGATATGGGTAAAGTTGTTTTAGGTCAGAATAAAGATACTTTAATTACTGCAGTATTTTGCAATACTGGTGCTGCTCCTTTGCACGTGATGGGCGTGGATGTTACAAATGGAAATATTTCAGATTTTATGGTACCAAGAGGTGCAGGTGAATTTTATTTACAACCTAATGAATGTAGAGATTTAATGTTCGATTTTATGCCAACTTCTTTAGGAATCAGAAATGCAAAAATTACAGTGAAATCAACAATTGGTGATTTTATTGATACTATTAATATTACAGGAGAAGGCATAGACCAACAACTTGAAATAATTAATAATTTAATAGATTTTGGTGCAATTTATGTTGGACAATTTAAGGATACAATTCAAGTTGTAACTATTAAGAATGTTGGTTCAAGTGATTTAGCTATTAATAACTCACTTCATTTAGGACCAAATGATATTGAATTTACTACACTATCTGGTTCTGCACCTTTCAGCTTAATGGCAGGAGAAACTGCAAAAATGAATTTACGTTTCGCACCAAATTCATCAGGCAGAACAAGTGGGCGTTTGCAGTTTGAATTTAATGGAGCTGGCAGCCCTGCTACAGTTCAACTGTTTGGAACTGGAATTGGAAACAGAGCAATGATTAAAGCAGGAAATGATACTGCATATACAAGCGAACAAGTTGAAATACCAGTTATAATGGAAATCCCAAATAGCTTAATTAAAGACGGTGTAACCGCCATCAGTTTTGAGCTTGAAATGAATAAAACTATTTTATTTCCAATTGGAATTAATAGTACTATTGAGGGTGATAATAGAATTATTAAATTCGATAGTGTACCAATTAAAAATGTAGGAATTAACGAAGTTGCAAAGTTAAAATTCATAGTTACTTTAGGCAATGCCGAAGAAACGACTATAAGAGTTAGAAACTTAATTCCAATTGGCAATGATGCAGATTTCGATGTAATAGATGGGAATTTCAAACTACTCGGTGTCTGCAAAGAAGGTGGTGAAAGATATTTAACAGGTACAAAAGCAGCAACAATGCTATTGTCAATTTATCCGAATCCAGCAACAGAATCTATTGAAATTGAGTATGCCAATGCAGATTATGGAGAAGCTGAAGTAAGCATTAGTAACTACTTAGGTCAAACAGTTTTAGTGCAGAAACTAGAAAAAACACAGACTGGCAAAGCAAAATTGGATTTATCGCAAATCCCAACTGGACAATACTATTTACTATTCAAAACAGAAACTACATTGGAAAATAAAGTAATTCAAATAATTAAGTAAGTTAATGAAACACAAAATATATTTAATGGCTGTCATTTTATTGATAAGCATAAGTATAACTGCATTTGCAGAAGATAAATTAGTAAATCGCTACGGCATTTTCGCTGAATATGGATTAGACCAAAGTATAGCAAACTTTAAGAAACTGCCTGATATTCCAAATTGCTGTGTGCAATTTGTTGATGGAAGCGGTTCGGGTTTCACCTTTGGAGGCCAATATCAAATTCCTATTGATAAAAGATATGGGTTGCTTTTTAGAGCCAGCTTAACTAATTATTCTGGGGAACTTAAAAGCACAGAACCAACTAGTTTAGTATATTTTGATTCAAATATCCCAAATGACCCAGGCACATTGAAGTCGGGAAGCTTTGAACATTATTTGAAAGGAAATTTCACAAGCATTGGGCTTGACCCATTGTTTTATTATAATATAATACCAAAATTAAAATTTAATTTAGGTTTAAGATTAGCTTATAATATGACTAATACTTTCGAGCAGAAAGAATCTGTAATTGGTAGCTTTGGTGAATTCTTCGATGGCACAAACCCAGTTGGTAGAGTAAGAAATAAATATAGTGGCGATATCCCAAAAGCAAGTACATTAGGAATATTTGCATTAATTGGAGCAAGTTACGATTTGCCAATGAATAAAGAAAAAACTCTTTTGCTTTCTCCAACTGCATTTTATTATTTGAATTTTAGCAAAGTTGCCGAAAATACAGATTGGTCAATTAATAGCTTACGCATAGGTTTAGCAGTAACTTATTCACCATCTGACAAGAAATATCTAAAAGAAGAAAGAAGAAAAATTGATACAGTTTATATTCAAAAAAGTGAAATTGCTAGTAAATATGCAATAGGAATAGAAAAAGTTACTACTAAAGTAAATTCAATCGAAGATGCGGAAGTTACACTTGAAAATTATACTAGAACTGATACAATATTTACTCAAAAGTTATTTGCATTAGATGGCACTTTACAATCAGTAGGAGTAGATAGTATAGGTAATGAAAAAGATATGGTACAATTCACAATTGAAGAATTTATTTCAAATAGAATGCAACCATTATTGCCATATATTTTCTTCGACTATAATTCCTCTGTTATTAATAATAAGTATATTACGTTTAATAATGAAAAAGCAAGAGAATTTGAAATAAAATCATTATCAAAAAATGGTACACTTGAAACATACTACCAAATATTAAATATTGTTGGGCGTAGAATGGTTGAAAAACCTGATGCTACATTAAGAATAGTTGGCTGTAATTCTTCTGTTGGTGCGGAACAAAATAATTCTGATTTATCTAAACAACGTGCGTTTGTTGTTAAAGAATATTTAGTAAATAATTGGCAAATTGCAGAAAGCAGATTGATTTTAGAAAATAGAATGTTACCAGAAACTCCTTCGAAACCAATAAACGATGAAGAGAAAATTGCTGAGAATAGAAGAGTTGAATTTTATAGTAGTAAGTATGAAATACTAGCACCAATAAGCTTAAATGATACTTTAAGAATCTCCAATCCACCAATTGCAAGATTTAAATTGCAATCAAATGCAGAAGCTGGTCTTAAAAATTGGGAACTTACAGCGACTCAAAAAAATGCACAAACTAATAGCTTCAATCAAACTGGAACAAATATATTGCCGCCTTATGTTGATTGGACTTTGAATGCAAATCAAAAAACAATTCCAAATTCAAATGAACAAATCGAAGTTAACCTTAATTTAGTTGATACTCAAGGACAATTGAAAAATATAAGCTCTTTGCTGCCGTTGAAATATTTATCAATTAGACAAAAAAGAAAAGAAAGAATATTGGATAAAGAAATTAATCGTTATAATTTAATACTCTTTGAGTTCGATAAATTCGATATTAAAGCCAATAATAGTAAAATTATTGATTTAGTGAAAGAGAATTTAAAAGATAATTCAGTAGTCTCAATCACAGGTTATACCGATAGGACAGGGGAGGCACAATATAATTTGAAGCTAAGCCAAAATAGAGCTAATGCCACAAAAGATGCCTTAAACCACAAATTAGTAATTGCAAGTGGAAAGGGAAGCAACAATATGCTTTTCAATAATGATATTCCAGAAGGTAGATTCTATTGCAGAACAGTGGATATTCTTGTGGAAACTGAAGTAAAGTAGCTGCTTATTTCTATTTCACAATAACTTCATTTTTCTATTTGCTAAAACTTTTTTAAGTTGGATAAACAAAACTAACAAAGATTGAAAATGGAAAATAAAACCGATATGTACTATCCATCGCAAAAAACGATTGATAAAGCTAGAATTAAAGATTGGGATGCACTAAATAAGTTAGCTACTGATAATCAAGAGCAATTTTGGAGCGAGAAAGCGAATGAATTGACTTGGTTTAAAAAATGGGATTCTTATATTGATGATACTAATGCACCATTCTATAAATTTTTCATTGGCGGAACAACTAATATTACATATAACTGTATTGATGTACATTTGAAAAACCATAACCGCAACAAACTTGCTTATATATGGGAAGGTGAAAACGGTGAACAACGCACTATGAGCTATTTTGCATTGCATAGAGATGTTTGCAAATTCTCTAATGTGTTGCTTAGTATGGGTGTGAAGAAAGGCGATAGGGTTACGATTTATATGGGTAGAGTGCCAGAGCTAATTATAGCAATGCTTGCCTGTGCAAGAATAGGTGCTATCCATTCGGTTGTTTATGGTGGTTTTTCTACCGAAGCACTCCACGAAAGAATTGAAGACTCAAATTCACGAGTTGTTATCACTTGCGATGGTGCTTTCCAAAGAGGCAAAATAGTTAAGTTAAAAGATATTTGCGATGATGCAGTTGATAGGGCTGGCATAGTTGAATTTGTGTTAGTGGTAAAACGCACTGGGCATGAAGTGAAGATGACTGAAGGCAGAGATTTATGGTACCACGATTTAATGAATTTACCAATAGCAAGTGCGAAACATGAAGCAGAGGTGGTGGATTCGGAACATCCATTATTCTTACTTTATACATCGGGAACAACTGGCAAACCAAAAGCAATTCTGCATACCCACGGCGGCTATATGGTTGGTGCTTACACATCATTTCAGTATGTGTTCGATATTAAGGAAGACGATAGATATTGGTGTGCGGCAGATCCAGGTTGGATTACAGGGCATAGCTATATAGTTTATGGTCCACTATTGAATGGTGCTACATCAATTGTTTATGAAGGAGCTCCTAATTTTCCTTATCCGAATCGTTGGTGGCAAATTATTGAAAAGTACGGAGTGAATATACTATACACTTCGCCAACAGCAATCAGGGGATTGATGCGATTTGGCGATGCCTGGGTAAATAGACACGACTTGTCATCATTGCGACTACTTGGCTCTGTAGGCGAACCAATAAATCCTGAAGCTTGGAAATGGTATTATAATACTATCGGGAAAGGCAATTGCCCAATTATGGATACTTGGTGGCAGACGGAAACTGGTATGATGATGATTACTCCATTCCCAATTGTGCCTCTCAAACCAGGCACTGGAACTAGGCCATTCCCAGGTATTATAATGGATATTGTTGACGAAGATGGCAATTCGGTGAAAGACAATGAAGAGGGGAATTTGGTAATTAAATCGCCTTGGCCTTCTATGATGAGAACTATTTATGGCAACGACGAAAAATACGTAGAGCAATACTGGAGCCGCTATAAAGGAATGTACCTCACTGGCGATAGTGCCAAAAGAGATAGCGATGGTTATTTCTGGATTATTGGAAGAGTGGATGATGTGATAAAAGTTTCTGGCTATAGACTTGGCTCGGCGGAAATAGAAAATGCCTTGGTTAGCCATCCAGCAGTAGCAGAAGCTGCGGCAATCGGACTGCCACACGAAGTGAAAGGAAATGCAATCCACGCTTATGTGATTTTGAAAAATGGAATTGCAGAAAGTGAAGAACTAAGAGAAGCACTATCAAACCACGTTAGAAATGAGGTGGGGCCGATAGCAAAACCTGAAAGTATAGAATTTGTTGATTCACTCCCCAAAACAAGAAGTGGTAAAATTATGCGAAGGGTACTAAAAGCTAAAGCATTGGGACAAGACCCTGGCAATTTGACAACTTTGGAAGATTAGGAAAGAAGTTCGATATGTTTATTGAACTTCTTAACTCCTAAATAGTTCTAAATATTCATCGAAAACAAATAATCTATTGCGTTTCTGACCTGTTTTTTCGATTAATATTTTTAGCTTTATAAAATCTTCTATTAATCTAAAAGCAGTTGTTTTATTGATTGACAGTGCTTCCACCACATCGCTTGAATCAACTATTGGTTTTTCCCAAAGCACTTTTAAAAACTTATTTGCTATTGGCTGTTTTTTGCCTAAAGTAATAAACTTATCTTCTGTTGCTTTGCGAAGAACTATTATATCTTTGAATACTTGAATTGAGTTTTCTGCTGTTGCTTTCACTCCTTTTAAAAAGAATATTAGCCAAGCTGATAGCTCATTTTGTGTTCTAACATTTGTCAGCAAATCATAATATTGGTATCTGTTTTTCTCAAAAAATTCAGATAAGTATAGAGTTGGCTTTACTAATAACTCACTCTGCACTAAATATAGCGTAATCAACAAACGTCCAATTCTGCCATTGCCATCAAGAAATGGATGTATAGTCTCGAATTGATAGTGTGCCATTCCTACTTTGATTAAATCTGGCAATTGTGTTTCTTGGCTATGCAAGAACTTTTCCAAATCCGTCATTAAATCATTGATTGATTCGAAATATGGCGGTACAAAACTAGCTTTTGCAATACTTTTGCCTCCAATCCAATTTTGACTTTTTCTAAATTCTCCTGGTAATTTACTTGCTCCACGAACTCCTTGCAATAGGTGTTTGTGTGTGTCTCGCAAAAGTCTGCTACTCAATGGTAATTTATCTACACTTGCAATAGCGTAATTCATAGCATCTATATAGTTATGCACTTCTTGCCAGTCGTTTCTTTGTTCATCGCCAATATAGTCTGACTTTTGCATAGCTTCATCTATATTTGTTTGTGTGCCTTCTATTTTGCTGCTTTCAGTACCTTCTTTGGCTACGTGCATTTTGATAAAGAAATCAACATCAGGAATCAATTGAGAAAAAGCATTTAGCTCACCTAACTTGTTGCTAGCATCGGTCAGCAAAGCAATAAGTTCGCTGTCATCTATAAGCCAAGCGTGATTTATAGTATTGGGCTGGAAGCTTTTATATTCGTATTGCTGAACTAATTCTCCAGCAATAAATTCTGTAATTCTCATAGTCTTTTGCTATTTTTAATAATTATAATTACAAAAATAAGCAATCATAGTTGCAAAAACAAGAAGAAAAGCAACTATAAATAATTATAGTTGCAGAAAGAGTGATTAGTGCAATTAAAGAGAGTTGTGTTTTTTAGAAGTGCAACTAAGAATATCTATAGTTGTAGAAAAGCTAATAAGTGCAACTAAGAATATATATAGTTGTAGAAGTGCAAATAAGAGGTAAGGAGCGAGAATACCCGAATCATTTGAGAATTAACTATTTAAAGCAATAAAAAAATTAATTTAACTTAAACCCAACATTCATTCCTACGCTTATCCTTAGTCTTTTGCTTGCTAAGTCGCCGATTCCTCGTGAGAATATGAAATCAAAAAAAGCTACATCGCTCACAAATGAAGGCACTCTGCCGAAACCAATAGAAGCTTCTTGGAAAATTTTATCGCCCATAGTTTTCATAAAGTTCACATTTGTTTTATAGTTTGCAGCTGCATATCCAAATATTAACTCAATGCCCCTGCCCTTGTATGTAGGCAAGCCAATAGCTCTCCAAAGCAAATCACTTGTGTTCCATCGGGCATGTAATGTTTGGTATAAATTTCCGCCATAATAGCCAATTGGAGCATTTGCAAAATTTCCAAATGGGGTGAACATTATGTTTCGTGTCTTCATTCGGAAAGTGTGTGGCAAAGGTGCATTGTCTGTTACGTGACCAAATTCAGTAAGTAAAGTTAGCTCCGAAAAGCCATAACCTGTTTTAAAGGTGGGGATGTCCAGTCTGAAAGCTGCATCGTAAGCAGAATATTGACCTTTGTCGCCATTGCTACCCAAGCTTAGCACCAAATTACTACTAAAGTTAAAGCCATCAAAACCTAAGAAATCTTTTTCAGTGTAATTAATAGTCGCTCTTAGCAAATCCCAATCTCTATTTGGGCGAACTTGATTATCAGTCCAATGTGTTAGCTCTTCGAATAAATTTAGCAAAGTATCGGAGCGTTTTTCAACTCCCGAATTATGTCTCATTGTATAGAACACATCTAATTTCAAATTCTTATATTTAGAATTCATAAATATTTCATAGCCATCTTTGCGAACGTAGTCATAGTAATCGCTTGAATAAATTGCAGAAAGCAATGTGTTCTCAAATTTTGAAAATGATTTATCGTTGGATTGGCTAATTATCTCAGAGAACATTTTTGTGCCGACAACTAAATTAAGTGATTTATCTTCAATAAGTTTGAATTTAATACCAAGCTCGCCGTAAGGTTTTTTTTGCCCAAAGCTGAAATAACCTCTCCCAAATAATGTAGCGAAATCGTACATACTAAGCTCTGGACTTATGCCCAAACTCAAATCTTCCACTCTATTATAATTCAAATATGGTTCTAAAGATAGACCAAAATTACCTTTTTCTTTTTGAATTATTTTGTTTGTGTCGAGAGTAACCAAACTATCAATTCTGCGATATATTGCTTCTTCTCTCGGGCTGATTTCTCTCAATGAATTATTATTCCAGAATTCACTTCTTATGCTATCGGCATTTTGAGCTACAGTAATTCTAGGTTTGTTTTTCCTATAAACAGAATCAGGCAATAGTTTGTTGATTTCTACATTGCTATAAATGCTAGTAGTATTAACAACAATATCAATGTCGGCTACTCCAGAAAGCAAGTTTGCAGATGCTTTAGCTTTGATTTCCAATAAGCTCGGATACCAAATACCATCATCATTCTCATCGAATTTTTCTATATATTCAATTGATTCAATAAATTGCATAGCAGTGCTTTTGCTTGGCTTTAAGTTAGCTTCTATTATGCTAAAGCTACCTTCCACCAGTTTTATAGTGCCTTCAAATGCAGGATAAGTTGAAGTGCTTGGCTGTACCGAAATTTCATAAACTAATTTATCGTTAAGTTTGCTTCGATTTAGTAATTTGAATTCATAGTATGAAAAAGCATTGCTAGCCAGAGGAGAAGTAATTTGAGCATCTACTATTTTAATCTCATCATCATAGAAATTTATGAATTTTGAGATAGCTAAGACATTAGAAGACATTGGCATATTAGCTGTTTGTCTTCGTTGGATAATTTCGGCTTGGTTGATTCCTTTGGCAGGGTCTTGAGCTACGTTTGAAAAGGTTTCCAAAAAAAAGTACTTATATCGATCGTTATCGTTTTGCTTTGAGCCAGGCGAAAGAGTCGCTCCTATTGAGATACTGCCATTGCCACCAGAAGCAGAAGCCGAATTAATCAAACTGCCATCAAGCTCCAAATTCATTTTACTATAAAGCATACCAGCAAAAGTTTTAATTTTAGCTTGATTTTCAGTTTTCTTTTCAATTGCTTGAGCCACAATTTGATTTACGTTGAATTCGCCTGTAACAATTGCTTCTTTCTGCAAATTAGGTAATGACTTCAACTTAATATTAAAGCTATCTTGTCCATTGGTTTCAATTTTCTTTATCTCATAGCCAATTGAGGAAATTTGTAAAACAGCATTTCCAGAATTTGGCAAATAGAAGATTCCATACCTATTTGTATAGGAAACTTTCTTGTTGGTCAAATCTTTGATTTTCGCACCTGCTAGTGCTGTTCCAGTTTCCGAATCCACCACTTTGCCTAAGATTCTGCCTGTTGCAAAGCTATAACTAAAACTCAATACGAACGTTAATGTAAATAAGAAAAGTAACTTATTAGAAATTGGTTTCATAAAATTTCATTTTAAATCAAAAATAATAAGTTAAATTTACGGAATCTTAAACTCAAAGTTTCTTAAAAATGAAAAGTTTGCTAATTATTTTAATATTTGCCCCAATTATTGCATTTGCTCAATTGCTGCCAGGTGGCGAAAAAGAACGCTACGAAGAAAGCAAAGACAACCTTGGCGGGGCAGGGAGTTTATACTCCACTTACGAGCTTAAAGGAATGACCCTTAGCGATAATTTTTCTGTTGAATTTTCAACAAAGCAGGGATTTCTTTTCAATAAACTTGTTGTGGGTGGGAACATTAATTTCAGATTGACAAAAACTGTGGAAGACCCACGCTATGTGGATATTAAAAATGTGCAACCCTATTTTACATACAACCACTTGGGTCCATTTGTGGATTACATAATTCCGATTAGCAGCAAAGCTATGCTTACAATTGGAACTCTTGCCAATATTGGCTACACAAGCTATGAGCTATCCAATACTGGGCTGGGCAATACTCCAATTGGCGATTTCTTCTTAATAGCTGAGCCAAATGTGAACTTTTCCTATAAAGTATATAACAACTATAGATTGAACCTTGGAGCAAGCTACCGCAAAACATTCTCTCTGGGTAGAACTGCCTACCCAGCCGACTACTTCTCTGGATATGGAATAAGTTTAGGTGTTAAGATAGTGAATTAATAGAGTTGTTTATATAGCAATTTGTTATTAATTTACAAAAGTAAATATGAAAAACAACAAGAAATAGAAAAAGAATTAAAAGAGCTGTTACCTAGCATAAGTAGGAAATACTTTGTAGTAAACTAGGATATTTCGGCTCTAATGCAAAGAACAAACAAACTATTGATTCGGATATTGATGTAATAATTAAATTTTCAAAACTATTTTGATGGGTTTTTTTGATTTACAAACACTATTAGAAACTAAATTGAATTTAAAAGTAGATTTACTTACAGAAAAGGTTTAAAAGAACATCTAAAAGAAAGAATTCTTAGCGAAGTGAGATATTTGTGAAGAAATTAATTCAACATCTATAGATTTAGAACTTAAGAGATTACTTAAATCTTTAAATAGCTCAGAATTTTCATTTCTAATTAAAATTTTACTCCCACCTAAATATTTATTCAATAACTTATGTAAAGTTTGTGATGACATATTTACCTCTTAAACTTCCTGTACAAATGTTTTTTCTTTTTCAAATACTGTTTTAATTATTCGGAAATCTTTCCAGTCCAGACTTTTCTTGAGGTGTTTATGGTCTAATTGGTTTGAATGGCAATCTATACACAGTACTTTTAAATTTCTTGGCTCATCGTCAAATTTTCTAAAGTTTTTGTGGTGGGTGTGCAAATATTTCATTTCTTCGGCAGAAGTCGGTCTCCAGCTACATTCTTCGCAAGTGTTGTTTCTCATTTTTTTAATTAACTTAGAATATACTTTCCAATCTTCAGAATAAACATTGGGGATATATTCATAATCAAAAACGAAATCCGAAGGTAATAATAAAACTTCCTTATTTTCTTCAATCTCAAATATTTCTGTGTGTATATATTCATTGAGCAACTTTGCTTCATTGAATTTTATTGGCTCCAGCACTTTATTTCTGCGAAGCTTACTGAAATTGAAATTATAAATATTCAAACAGTTCTTGCATATATGCAATTCTTGCTCTTCTGTATCTATGATTATTTCATTCTTATCGCTATATAAGCGGTATTTGAAGAAGTTATCGGAGCGGCTGGAAATGGAATATCTAAACCCCTTGTCCTTGGTTCGCATATCCTGAATTGTCTGGCAATTATAAATATGATAGCGGTGCAAATCCTCTGTTTTTGTCCCTTTTTGAATAAATCCATCTTGAATATAAACAGCAACTTTATAATATTTACCATCTTCTTCGAACCTCAAAGACTGATCGAATAGAGTTTCCACTCTATCCAAATTCTGCGACTCAAAGTATTTAGTTGCGTTTTCTAATTCATTTTTGTTGAGTTTAGTGATTCGTTCATAAGCCTCTTCAATGTGTTTAGTAATTTGAGTATATTGGAATTCAATCTTTTCTTTATCGGATTTCAAATTCGTTATTAATTCATTATAGCTTATTCTTTCTTTACGAAGTTTTTCCAAATCATTATTGAGTTCAGTGATTTTGGCAGTATAATCCACAATGAGTTGTTTCTTTTCTTCTTTCAGTCGCTCTATACTTGCAAGCTGCAATTCTTTTTCTTTTTTCAGCTGAGGCACTTGCCTTGCTAAAAACATTTGTTTTTTCATTTCCTTAGTGGTTATATCCACTTCGTCAGAAAGCCGAGAAAGTCTTTGTCTATAATCTTTGTCTATTCTGTTAAGTTCTTTTTCTAATCTAATATTTTCTTTCTTTTGGATATCTCTTTCTTCGGAAAGCTCTTTTAATTGTGCATCTTTGGAAAATAAATCTTTCTTAAGTTTAATTATTATTTTGGAGAAAGTATCATTAGATTTTTCCAAATCCATATTTTTTGCAGTAAGTTTTTGTAGTTCTTTCTGCAAATTATATAAATCTCTAATGCTTCGAAACACTTCATTTAGCTCTTCGTTGTTTGCTTTGAATCTATTCAAATGTAAAAACACTCTCAAGCGAAGTATCTCAAAGTCAATACCATAACCATCTCTATTTATGCTATAAATTTTCTCAAATAAATCTTCAAATTCATTTTTAAATTCAGCAAAATATTTTGGCTTGTGGTCGTTGAAATTAATAATAGATAGCAAATCATTATGCAGTTTTGCAATATCTATTTTTATTATTCTCTTACTACCACCAAAATGGGTATTTAATAATGTTATAATATCATTCATCTAATTCCAAGTATTCGGTTTGAATTATTTACCTTTAGCTTTAAAAGATTTAATGTAATCTTTTGTGAATTCCGATAGTACCAATCTTCCACTAATTTCTGCTCTTTCAAATAGCAATTTATCCCAGTTCTCAGTTCCTTCCCAAAGTACTTTTTTCAAATCAGCCATTGCCGCAGGACTATTATTTGCAAGTTTTGTGGCAAGTTTTTCAAGTGATGCATCAAGTTCTTCAATTGTGAGAAATATATGTGAATAAAGTCCTTTTTGATAGCACCAATCTCCAGCATACCAATCAAAATCAATTGACATTTGAGAATATGCCGCTTTGCCTATCTTTCGTTCTACTGCTGGCCCAACAACAAATGGCCCAATGCCAAGTGCTAATTCAGATAATTTAGCATCTGCCCCAGCAACTGCAAAAGTATAATCGCCAGCTGAAGCCAAGCCAACTCCACCGCCAACTGCTTTGCCATGCACTCTCACAATCACAAACTTTGGTGCAGTCCGCATAGCGTTTATTACTTTAGCAAAGCCAGAAAAGAATTTTTTTCCAACTTCAAAATCAGTAATTTCCAGTAATTCATCGAATGAAGCACCCGCACAAAATGCTCCTTTACCTTCACTTTCCAGAATAATTACATTCGCATCGACAGAATTCCCAGCTTCTTTAATTTTCTCAGCAAGCTCTTCAAGTATTGCTCCTGGCAATGAATTGCTATTTGGTGTACCAAATTTAATTCTTGCAATTTTATTTTCTATTTTAAGGTTTACAAAGCCTAAACTCATTTTTCTGTCCAATTTTAATTAATTTTGCATCTAAAACGTTTCCTAAAATAAGTAACATCCGCTAAAAATAATAACAAATACTGAAAAAATGAGACACTATATTGTAGATGCGCATAACTTAATTCATAAAGATATAGAGTTAAAGAAGCTTTTGCCAAATAAGTTGGAGTTGGCTCGCATAAAATTTCTTGAATTAATCAATTCGTTTGCTAATCGCTATCCAAAATTTAAAATCTCAGTTGTCTATGATGGGGTGTTAAAAGAAGTATATTCAGAGAAAACAAATGTATATATCTATGAAGCTGGACCTTACCAAAAAGCTGATGATATTATCAAAAAGTTTATTCGTGAGGAGCATAAAACAAAAAACTGCACAATAGCAAGTTCAGATTTAGAAATTATTGATTATGCAAGATTGCATTTATGTAACTATATCAGTGCTGAAAATTTTCTATATGAACTGAAATTCGCAAAAGCTGGTAAAGTGGGTAGAAGAGATATTGATGGAGTGAAACCAGTTAATTTATCAGAATTGGGAAAAACTGAATCTGAATCATTCCTAGCTTTTTTTGAAGATAACCCATTAGATGAGAATTTAAATCCGAGTCCAAAGGAAATAAAACCCAAGAAGAAAGTGAAATACGTTGCCAAAGCAGAGCCACCTGTGGATTTGGACACAGTTGATTTAATTAATTATTTCAAAACAGGCGAATTAAATAAAGAAACTGAGAAAAGATTGAAGGATACCAAGAAAACTGAAACAGTAGATTTAAAGAAAATCAATAAAAATGCTTACGATGTGGACGATAGCGAATTATTAGCGGCATTTTTAAGCCCAGATTAACCACGCTGAGTTATCACTACTCCAGTAATAATAATAGCTCCACCGATTGCTAACTGCCAGCTAATCAGTGAATTTAAAAAGAAATAACCCATTATAGCTGTAAGAATTGGCTGTAAGTTATTAAAAATAGATACTTTGCTTGCGTCAGTTTTGGAAAGTGCATAGTACCATAAAGCATAGCCAACGCCACTAGTTATTGCACCCAAATAGAAGATTTGAAACCAATTGAAATTTGTAAATTTATCAATTTCTATATGGTAGGGAAGAAAATAATAAATTGGAATATACAAAGCGAAACCTATAAACATAGTTAAAGCTGTGGTATAGATGGGCCCATATTTATTGGTACATTCTTTACCTATAATCGTATATAATGCCCAAGATAAGCTTGCCAAAAGAGCCAAAATATCGCCTATCAAACCACCTTCGCTCAAAGAAAATTTTTCTGATAAAACTAATAATGTTCCTCCGATAGCTATGAAAATACCAGCAGTTTTTAAAAAAGTAGATTTCTCATTATGAAACAAAATTGATATTATCAATACAAAAAGGGGAGTTAGAGCATAAGCTAAAGCCACGTGTGGGGCTGTGGTCATTTCCATGCTTTTCAGAAATAAAAACTGATTTATTGGGATATTGATAAACCCTAGTAATATCAATACTGTCCAATCTTTTCTCTCTATTTTAGGCAACCCTTTTCTGCGAATCAAATACCACAAACCAAATACTATAGTCACTGTAAGTCCACGAAAGAAAAGTACAGTCGGAGGTGCAATTGTTTGAGTGATTGATTTTGCAATAATGTGAGTGCCAGAAGCAATTAATTGCTGGAGAAGTATGATTAAATACATTTATTTTTTTATTTTTTGCTGATTTAGAATATTCAAAATTATATCTTTTTGAGATTCGTAGCAGTTAATTTTTGCAGAAACAAGTGCATTTTCTTTAAATTTAGAAAAGTTATTGTCGAAGACATCTTCAATTTCTTTTGCTAAAAGTTTTGATTGTGGAAATGAATCTATTGTAACTCCAATATTAAACTTATTGATTACTTCAGAAAGCGATGCTAAGTTTGTAGCTAAAACTGGAAGTCCAGCCATTGCGTATTCGAATAATTTATTAGGTAAAGCCATTTCGTAAGACATACTTATTGGTTGGAACAAACACAAACCTAAATTGGCAGAACAAGTATATTCGTGTAAGTCGTTATAATCTAAATATCCTGTAAAAAAAACTCTTTGCTCTAACTTCAAAGACTTAACCAACTCTTGATAGTGGCGATATTCAGGACCTTCTCCTATTATGCAAAGTACGTAATCGCTTGGCAAAAAAGGCATTGCAGAAATAGATTCTTCCAAACCACGACCCTTATGCAGTACTCCTTGATAAAGCAATATTCTTGCACTTTCGGGAAGTCCAAACCTAACACTAATAATTCTACTTTTCTTATATTCTCGGAATGGAGGAAAGTTATAAAGTTCAGTAAAGTTTGAATTTGAAGAAAAGTTACTGTATAGGTATTCGGTATCCAATTTACCACTTGTATAAACCAAGTCGCAAGTTTGAATATATTTTTTCTCAATTGATGAAATTAAAAATTGGCGTAGTGGCTTAGTAGTCAGAGAGCCAAGTTTGGAATAAATTTCTCGTGAGTCATAAATTAAAATTGATTTTCCATTTGCCATTTTTGAAGCAGCAGGCAATGAATATAAATCTGAAGCAATAACAATATCGAACTGATTTGCTAAATCAAAATCATAAATTGCTTTCGTGAATAATAACCATCTAAGCCAAGAGTTTTTCTGATTTGCCAAATCAATAAATCTCTCTTGGATTCTCGATTGCTTATTACTAATTGATATTGTGATTAATTCAAATTCCGAAAACGAACGAATCATATTGACCAAATTCGCACTGCGAGCGTCATAAGCCAAATCGGAAAATGAAATCAGACAAACTTTCTTCGCCATTCTATTTAACTACAACCACTGGAATAATATTGCTTTCCAAGTCGGATTCAATATGCATATAGTAAATATCAGTTCCCAAATTCTCAATAAAGCATTCCCCAAAATATGTTTTGAGTTCACCTTCATTTTCAGAATTGATTAAATCAATTTCCAAATCTTTGATTTTGTTACCCATTGCACCATATAGAGCAACTTTTGGTTTACTTTCTAGAGAGTAAGTCATTAAGCTAAAGTTGAATTGACCTTTATTTGGATTTGGGCTTATTTCAGAATAGCGAATGAAAGGAGTTTTCCCTAAGCTAATAATCTCCAGACTCCAAGGCACTTCGCATCGAGATTTTCCTAATGTTTTTGCACCTTTGGTTAATACTTTCATATTCAAACTATGCAAAGAACAATTATCTTCAAGTAAAAGTGTATCGTAATCCAACCCAAGCTTTATTGGAGAGAAGCAAATTTCCACATTTAGAGAATCCATTGGAGGAATAGTAAAAGGAAATTTACTCTTAGGCATAGTAAATCCAACATTTCTTGCCAAATATAAATTATTAATTGTATATGGTTTACTACTAATATTTCTCATTTTGAAAGTCTTGCAGCTGCTCTCATAGTTAAATAAAGTATCAAAGTTTAAGGTATTATCAGTATCAAGCATGCTAATATCAAAAACATTGGAATCTATTCTAAATTCAACAAACAAAGTATCTGAATATTTACTACAACCAAATTGATTAGTTGCTTTAAAGAAATACTTACCGTCTTTATTAATAGCTTTGTTTCTTCCTTCTCCAAGTGTTTCTCCACTAGTTTGGTTAAACCATTCTATTTTTGCAAAGTCACTATTTGCATTCAATATTATATCTTTTCCAAAGCAAGGAATATCTGGAATTCCATCAATTTTCGGGTCAGGTAGCGGATTGAATGTAATTGAATAAGTGCTAGAATTTGTACAGCCATTAATTCCAATTACATTGAGTACGTAATTTCCAGATTTAGTAACTTGTATAGAGCGAGTTGTATCGCCTGTATTCCAAAGCAGCTTAGCATTATTAGCAATACTATATATAGTAACAGTATCTCCATCGCAAGGAGGGGTTTTGGGATCTACCCCAAAAGTTATATCTGGTTTTGGTAACTTAGTAACAACATATTTTTTAATATCAGTAATATCGCAAACATTTTTGGAATCATTACTGCTATATGAGTAAAACTCGCCGCTATCATTAACTTTAATTTCAGATTCATAACCACAAAACGAAAAACGTACATTATTTTGAGTACTATCTGGTTTTAAAGTTGCAACTTCACCTTCGCAAATAAACACAGAATCAATAGTAATATTTGGCTGCCTAATAGAATTTGTTAATTGATATACTTTAGTTCCAACTACGATTCCAGTAGTATCATTTGGAAATGACAAGTCGTCTAAATCAGCATTCTCAATACCGCAATTCAATAAAGTCCATGATTTCCCTGCATCGCAAGTGTAATAAACTGAATTGCCAAAGCCAGCAGCCCACCCAGTTGTAGGGGAAGTTAAATATGTACCAAACATAGCCTTACCAGTAAAAAAATCTCTCCAAGTTTTACCAAAATCTGTAGAAATTCTAATTCCACCAGAGTTATCTGTAGAACCCGTACATCCAGTTGCATAAGGAACTAATATTGTGTTTTTGTTTGAAGCTAATTCTTCTTGCCAATCGCTTGCCCCACTTTGTGTCTTAGAAACAGGTGCCCAATCTCCGAAACCACTTTTGCTTGCCCAAAGCCAACCACTTCCAATTGCTATAGCATTGCCTAATGGATTAGGATAAATTAGAACATCTGACATTTTAGATTCTGGGAAATCTGTCAATTGTCTTTGCCAACTCAAGCCACCATTAGTAGTTCTATAAAATTCTTGAAAAGAACCGCAACCTCCGCCAATAACCATTCCATTATTTTCATCGGTGAAATAATTTCCCCATATTTCACTAGATTTATTTGGTGCAATGTCCGACCAAGTTTCACCACCATCATCACTTCTAAAAATTTTGCCTGCCCCAGAGGCATATCCTACTTTTTCACTTACAAATGTAATTGATTCTAATTGGTAAATACCATTTCTTTCTACAACACTACCTTTCCAAGTTAAACCACCATCGGTTGATCTTAAAATTCTACTTTTATGCCCACATATCCACACATAATTTGGATTCGATTTTAAATACCAAACATCCAAATATGCTTCTCCACCTCCTGAAGGTGCAAATCCATTAGGGTAATTTATTTCCACCCACTTAGGAAACCATTGAGATTTCAATAGGTTAGAGTTGGAAATAAGAAAAAGTAAAGTTAAAATAAGCGTTATGTTTCTTTTCATAGTGTTCATAATTATCAGTAGTGGTGCGGTTTGCAAGTTAGTAATCTTTAGTCAAAAGTAATACTCTGTGTTAATAACTCACAAAATGTTGACTCCTCAGACTAAAATCAAAAAATTAACTAAAAATTAATAAAAAAAATTCTAAGTATAGTGATATATACAAGTTCTATTCGTAATTTGATTGTTGATAAAGTTACATTTCTTTATATAAGTTTACGAAAATAAGCAATTTAGAATTACTTTCTTAACAAACAAATTAACTATTACATAGTTGAATTGTAAGTATTAAATAAATATACAGCTTATAATTTCCAAGAAAAAAATTTTCAAGTTGAAAAATAAATAATTTTGCAAATTCAAAAAAATGTTTCATTTTCGCTGATTAATAATTTTCAACATTCAAATTTTTGTTAAGAACTATTACCAATAAACGTTAATAAACGAATTTTGTTACTAATTTAGGTTCCCCCAATGAATTTAAACAACCAATTCGACACATTAGATCTTTTTCCAGCTTCAAAAGAAATTACAGAAGACAATCTGATAGTTTTTAAAAAGCTTGGTGAAGCTGATGTATATGCCGAACAAAAATGGCAAGAAATTTTAAAGATAGTTAGAGATAACTTATCTTCTCAATCATTCACAACTTGGTTCGACCCAATTCGTGTTATTAGATGGAAAGATGAACTTTTGACAATCCAAGTGCCTTCTCAATTCTTTCAAGAGTGGATAGAAGAGCATTATTATAACTTACTTCAAAAAGCGTTACAGAAAGTATTAGGTGCAGAAGCACGATTGCAATACGAAGTTGTAGTAGATACTACTCCAGAAATAGATAAAAATGTTTTGAGAGTACCTGGTTTTAGAAATCCTGGAACTTCTGGTTTTTCTAACCATAAGCCAAATGAATTCAATACTGGTTTGAATATCAGATATTCGTTTGATTCTTTCGTTATGGGTGATAGCAATCAATTAGCTTATTCAGCTTCAAAAGCTGTTGCTAATAATCCAGGTAAAAGCTTCAATCCATTAGTTATCATTGGTGATTCTGGTTTAGGCAAGACTCACTTGGTTCAAGCAATTGGCAATCATATAATAAATACAAACCCGAAAGCAAAAGTTCTTTATACAAATTGTGAAGACTTTTATTTAGATTTTGTAAATGCTATTCAAAATAATAAAAAGAACGAATTTGTAAACTATTACAAAAATGTTGATGTTTTCATTATGGATGATATTCATATCTTTGCTGATAAATTGAAATCGCAAGATATGTTCTTCCATATTTTCAATGCATTCCATCAAGCTGACAAGCAAATTATTCTTACTTGCGATAAACCACCAAAAGAATTAAAAGGTGTGGAAGAAAGATTAATCTCCCGTGTGCAATGGGGATTGACAGTTGATTTGCAACGTCCCGACTTTGAAACAAGAATGGCTATTCTTAATAAGAAAAGTTCAGACGAAGGAATTAACTTACCTCAAGAAGTTGTAGAATATATTGCTACTAATGCGACAACTAATGTTAGAGAGCTGGAAGGAATTCTGATTAGCTTTATAGCAAAAGTTACTTTCGATAATCGTGAGCCATCAGTTGCACTTGCAAAAGAAGTAGTTTCTGGCATTTCTAAATCAGATCCTAAACAAATGACTATCGAAGATATTAAAGCTTTGGTTTCTGAATACTACAAAATATCTTTAGAAGATATGGAGTCTAAATCTAGAAAGCATGAAATTGCACTTTCTCGCCAAATGAGTATGTATTTAGCTAAACAATTAACTCAATTGTCTTTAAAAAGTATTGGCTCTGCCTTTGGCGGAAGAGATCACTCTACTGTTTTACATTCTTGCACTCAAATTGAAAATTATTTAGTTACAGATAAAACTGTAAAATCTGCTTTTGAGCAATTACTTAAAACTTTAAAAAGTATGTGCTAATCAGCCATAAATATAATAATTTAAAAAGCCATTCCTTGAATATTTAGGAATGGCTTTTTTGTTTGAATTCGATTATAAAGGTTCTATTTTTATTTGTCAGTTAGTTGAATTAACGACTTTCTGATTATAGCCATTCCTTCATCTATTTCAGATTTAGAGATGCCAAGCTGTGGTCGGAAACGAACTGAATTAACTCCACAAGTTAGTATCATCAATCCATTTTCAAATGCAGTATTAATAAATTTTTTTCTTAGCTCAAGCGGCATATCGAATGCACACATCAGGCCTTTACCTCTGGCATTATTTAAAATTGGGAACTCAATTATTAATGTTTTGATTTCAGTTAATAAGTAATCCCCCATAAGCCGAGAATTTTCAATTAGATTTTCCTCTGCTATGATTTCCAAGTATCTTGTGCAGCGAATCATATCCACTAAATTGCCACCCCAAGTAGAGTTAATTCTACTACTAGTGTGAAACACATTGTTTGCAATATCATCTACTCTTTCTGTAGCTATCAAACCACAAACTTGCATTTTTTTCCCAAATACAGCAATATCGGGAGTAACACCAGTTTGTTGGAAATACCACCAAGTACCTGTTATACCTATACCAGTTTGTACTTCATCGAAAATCAATAAAATTTCACTTTCATCTGCAATTTGTCTTAACTTCTGTAAAAATTCATTTCTGAAATGATTATCTCCACCTTCAGCTTGAATTGGTTCAATAATAATAGCAGCTATTTGATCTTCATTGTCTCTTATTGCTTTCATTATTTGATTGATACATTCTTCTTCTTGAAGTAGAGTTGCATCTAAATTTTCAACATTAGTAGGGAAGTGTAATTTCGGATTTGTTACCCTAATCCAATCAAATTGAGGGAAATACATTGTTTTCACTGGGTCAGTATTTGTAAGAGTCAGAGTGTATCCGCTTCTTCCATGAAATGCTTGAGCAAAAGAAATTACTTTCAAATGATTAGGAACTTCATTAGTACGTTTAAGCACTTTGTGAGTTTTCCAATCGAAAGCCACTTTCAGTGCATTTTCAACTGCCAAAGCACCACCTTCTATAAAGAAAGAATGTTTAAATTCCTTTGGAACTGCAAGTTTAAAGAAGGTATCTATAAAAGTGAAGTATTCTTCTGGGTATAAATCAGAGATTGATGGCTTATTTATAGCAGCATGAAAAATTTTATCTTTAAATTCTGTATTGTTTAGCTTTTTATGATTGAAGCCAAGTGGCATTGAAGCAAAACAGGTGAAAAAGTCCACATACTTTTTGCCCGTTGCTTTATCTACTATATAAGAGCCGTAGCTATTTTCTAAATCTAACGATATATCAAAGCCATCAGCTAAGATATACTGGTTAAGTCTTGTTCTAAGATTTTCAGACATTGTTTAATCCTAATTTAATTAATGAGTTAAATTGTTAATTATTTCTTTGTTTTAAAGTATTCGAAAACAAGAAATAAGCTACTCGATAGAAGAACAATGGCAAATAAATGTAATTATAGAAGAGAAAAGGTGTATGAATGAGAAAAAAGAACTGCCTCGAATTGTACCGAATTCGAGCGAAATTGAAGATGCTGATAGTGTTTTACTTCTCATTTGGTAATTATTTTTCAACTAATAAGCAAAATTACGAATATTTCTAAAATTATGTGTTGTTTTATTCTCAATAAGTTTATAAATTATATTTTTAAAAATGAAAAATTGTTACAAAAGAATTCAAAAAGCAAAATTAATTTTAAATCTAAAGAGGTAAGAATGTCTAATAATAAAAATCACGTAAAAGTTGGCGGTCCACAAATAGGGGTATTTGTGGCTATGATGTTAGCTTTTATGTTTGTGTTCTATGTGTTCCTTATTCCATTGGGAGTAAGTAGTTTCGTTTTACCATTGTTTAAGCCAACTACAGAGGAAATTAACAAAAATGGATTTGCTAAATTCAAAGGACTTGTTTGGGCTACTCCTGCTGGAAAAGCAAAAAAAGGTGGCGAATATAATGTTGATAGAGAAATATCAGGTGAAGATATTAACGGTGAATACATATTTGACTTTACAACTAAATTAAGAAAACTAGAAGAAAATGGAAAAAAATTAGACGGTTACAATAAAGCAAGTAATGAATTTTATCTTAAAGCTCCTGGTTTATCAGAATCATTTGCTATTATTCTATCTCCAGCTATTGCATTTGGTATTTTAGCATTTGTTGCCGGTGGATTAATTGCTTTCATTATTGCGTTAGTTATGCCTTCTGGAATTGGTTTGATTTCTGCACTTTTTGAAAATCAAATTGAGCATATCAAAGTAAAAATTCGTTTGCAAACTGGTTTTAGCGATGACGTAGTTGACATATTAACTATGCCAGACCACAAACTTAAAGACGTCGATAGAGATATAGCTGAAGAAATTTTCAGAAGAGTTTGGGAAAGAACAGAAACTGATACAGAAAATGCTAAGTATGTTGTTCTTTTCAACGATATTTTCGATGACAATACTGACATTGTTTTCTTCAGAAATGAAGCAATTTATACTCGTATCAAAGAATATTTCTCTGAGTTTGTATTAAGTGAAATCGCAGATACTAGAGATGGTAGAGCTTGGAAAGCTAATCACTTCTTAATTGGTGCTGGCTTGAGATTATATCTTGCTCACCACTTTACTGAAAAATACTCTAATAACGTTACTGGTATGGCCTATGCGGGTGCCGCAGTTCTTATCATTGCCGTTGGTGTACGTGGTTTGAAATTTATTCCAGCTGCACAACCATCACTTATCTTCTTTGCGATTCTCTTAGAGTTCACTCTTCTTTCTTTAATGGCCATCACTATCTTCTATACTGAAGAAGAAGAACGTATGGACAAAATGATGAAGAAAATGGAAGATGGTAATAAATCTCAATTAGATACTTTGCGTAACCAACAAGTTGACATCCACCAATTAGCTACTGCGTTGATGGGCCAAACTTCTGATATTATCAAACAAAGAGTTGAAAATTCAATCTCTGAATACCTTTCTAGTGGCGACCAAGTACAAAAGCAAATTGCAACTGCTATTGCAGATAAGATTGTTTTTGATATAAAAGGTGGCAACTCATCTGGTAATTCTTCTTCTCGAAGAAAATAATTTCAACTAAATTTTAATTAAAGCCGTGTAAATAATCTAAATTACACGGCTTTTTTTGTAACTAAATCTCGTTTTATTAGTTTATTGTTTATGAGAAAATTACTACTTTTAATATTTGTTTTGATTTTGACAAATTCAGAATTGTTTGCCAAAATAAATGTAACTGAAAATCAAAACCAATTAGATGTTTCTTTAGAGTTTCAATCAAAAGGAAACATATCAACTAACCAATTTGAAGGTGCTAACTTTGCTTTAGCTCAAACAATTGGCAATAAAGTAATATATCCTGCTCAATTCTTCTTTGCTTTTGCCAAGAATGATTCTCCACTCTTAATTAAGCAAAACAGTGGTGTTTTTAAAATTGAATTGAAAAAAGTGCAATCAAGTTTAAACTTCGATAAATATGAACTGTTAGTGTATCCTTATGACAAACAAAGCTTAAATCTCATTAGTAAACTAGATTTACAAATCAGCTTTAAAGAAAGTATAGATTCTAAGCTGATGGAACAACATTTTCCTCAATTCAGCTATATTTCTAACCCAAAAAAATTAAATTCATTAATTATAAATCAGCCAAAAAAGTCTAATTCAATAGCAAGTAATTCTTGGTTTGAACCAAAGCAAAATTATTACAAAGTTGAAACAAATCAAGATAGAATCTATAAAGTTGCAATTGCAGATTTCAAACTAAATAACAATCAAAGCAATATTCAAAGCCTTCACTGTGCTTTCAATGGCAAAGATTATCCGTTTTATCTAAAATCTAACGATAATTCATTAGACAATTCAGACACATTATTTTTTGTTGGCTCACACCCTAATGGAGACACGACATACTTTGATAACTATGCTAGTTACGAGTCCTTTTATTTTTATTATGATAGCGAAAAAACAAACAATTCTCAATTGGCTATTAGCAATTTAGTTAGCAATAATCAAAGTAATGCGGTTCAAATAAATAGACACTTGGAATACGAAAAACATTATTCCTATGTAGGCCCTATTACTACTGAAACTTATCAAACAGAGGGTTGGTATGAAAAAGAACTCAATCCATTCTCAGGGCAAACAGATACCGCCAGTAAGAACTTTATATACAACAGTTTATCTAACAATACTGATTCAGTAAAATTGACAGTTAGAATAGTAGCTGCAAACGAACCAAGAAATGGTTTTAAGTCTTATTCTGAACACTTCATTAAGCTAAATGGAGAAGTAATAGATAAACAGTCAATAAAGTTCCCAGAAGTAAAAAATTATAATTACTTAGTGCCTTCAAGCAAACTTGTCAATGGTTTGAACAACATCACAATTGAATCTCTCGGAAGGGATTTTCTAAAAGATACAATTTTTGAAGTAATTGCTGTTGATTATCAAGAGCTTAATAGCAAAGAAGAAGCTATAGCTGAAAATGATGTGTTGAGATTGAACCCAAATAACTCGAAAGATTTGAAATTAGAAGTAAGCAACTTCTTTTCTAATAAAGTCTATGCCATTAGTAATGATAAAAGAACAATAGAAATTGCCAATTTAGATAAATCTGATTTAGCCACAAGTTCTGCTCACGACAACTACCTTCAAGCAAGACTTAACAATTATGCTAAAAACTATATTGGTAGCGGTTATTTGATAATTGCTGGCAGCAACGATAACTATAGTTTTTTCGCAGGAAATTCCGATTCAGATGCTGAAAAATTTATAGCACAAAATTCTACAAAGGAATATTTATCATTCTGCTTCAATAAAAAGTCTGCATTGACTGCTGGTATTAAATCAACATTGGCTTCAATTGGATCAACATCTATAAACGAAGTGAAACTGAATGACTTTTTTGTTTTTACTAAAATCAAAAATGATTATTCCGAATCTATAAATGCTTTGAAAGCGAGCATTAATAATAAACCTAAGTTAACAACTGGTTTGAAATATTCTGGAGTTATAAATATTCCTTTAAACACAAATGAATTAAACGTATATAGTGAATCAAGCATAGTATTGCTAAAACCACAATTAATCGAAAACACTAATTATTCAAATGAAATTGATTCGAGCGATGTAATAGTTCTTACTCATAAAGCATTCAAAGCTAGTGCTTTAGTTTATGTTGATTACAGAAAGAAAACAAACCCACAGTTCAATTATAAACTTATTGATGTGGAAGATCTTTATAAAGAATTTAATTTCGGTAGAAAATCTCCGCATGCAATTAAATCATATTTGAAATTTGCTTACGATAACTATAAAAACAAGATAAAATATGCTGTAATCTGGGGCGACGCAAGTTCCGATTGCCGTTTGATTTCCGATGGAGCTGTTTCAATAGATTATGTACCAACTTATGGATTTCCTGTAAGCGATTCTTGGTATGGACTTATGAACTTGGAAGCTGCCGACACTACTTCGTATCTAATTATTGGGCGTGTTCCAATCTATTTGCCAGAGCAGGGATTTGAATATGTCAATAAATTAAAAGAATTCGATAACGCACCAAAGTCAATTTGGCAAAAGAGATATTTTTCAATGACTACTGGCTATGATGCTTTGGAAAACACTTATTTCTATTTGCAAGGCAGAAGCTTAATGGATTATTTCCTTAGAAATGGTTTCTGTGGCGATACTGCTTCAGTAAGAAGAGGATCTACTACTCCAACTGGAGTGGAAGAAGCTGGAGTGATTAGAAACTTCATAAATGAAGGGGCTATTTGGACTTCTTATATAGGACATGGATCGCAATTACAATTTGAAATGGATGGTTGGGAAGTTTCCACTTTGAATAACAAAGGAAAATACGGAGTTCTTTCAACTATTTCTTGCAATACCGCTGCATTTGCAACTCCTCCAACTCCTTCGGGAAGAAATGAAGACTATGTGTTGCGTCCCAATAAAGGGTTTATTGCCTCTATTGGTTCCACTGCCACCAGCACAGTTAATCAAGGAATGTTGGTACAATCTTTTAGCTTAGAAGTTCTAACTGGTATTTCATCAAAAATTAGAAATCTGGGGGAAATTTATGCAATTGGCAAAAGTGCTCAATTGGAAACTTCCACGATTTACCAAATAAATTTCTTGGGTGACCCACTAGTTAATTTGCCAATTGATACAATTCCTGAATTATATTTTGATTCGAAATATACAGTAATCAATGAAAGGGGCGAATCAAATTTCTTGGAAGATGATACACTTGTAAATCTAAAATTAGACATTGCAAATAGCGGTATGAATCCCGATAAAATTTTCAAAGTAAAGTTTATTCATAATTATGGCAATGAAAAAGACTCAAGTATATATGAAATAAATAACTTATGTGGAAATAATCAAGTACAAGCTCAATTCAATATAGCTCAAGAAATTGGTGAACATTATATTGATGCTATTATTGATTTTGAAAATGAATTAGAAGAAAGCAATAAGTTAAACAATACAATTAGAGTTCGATTCGATTCTTTCCGAAGAGGTTTGTTGCCACTTGAGCCATTCGATTATTGGAATAAATCAAGCATCAATCCTCAATTTAGAGTAATAAATCCAAATCAAAAAGCAGGAACAACCTACTCTTTTGAAATTAAAAAGAATAATGAATTAATTAAAAGTTCATTACCAAAAGAAATAATTATCAATGAAAATTTTATTGAGTGGAACCCAATTGTTCAGCTCGATAAAAATAGCAGTTACAGCTTTCTTGCCACCTATAATGAAAATAATGGCACTTCAAATATACCGCTTTTGCTAAACTTCAATACCAAATCGGAAGATGATAAAAATCAAACCATTTTTAGCTTGAATGTAAAAAACAATTCAATAAACAATTTGCAACAAATTAGTATTGATAGCAATAGTAAAATTGGTTTAGCAGAAGTCAATCATAAATTCAATATAATTAGTCGCTCTGGTGGTGGGCCAAACGGATTGAATTCTTGGAATGTTTTAGAGGTAATCCCAAACAACGATGTTACCAAAACTAATGTATTTGTAAATGCTGATAGAGGTGGTTTCAACGTAGTTAAATTTAACTTATCCGATGTATATGAGCAACCTGAATATAGATGGTACCCAACCCATTATTTGCCATATTTCCCAGAAAACGATAAATCAGCTTTCACAAGCACTAAAATGGTTCGCTTTCTAAGAGATACTGTGCAAGAAAATGAATTAATAATGATTTCTGTTTCAAGTGGCTATATGGGTACAATGGAATGGAATGCTTGGGGAGACACTTTAGGAAATATTGCTGCAGTAAAAAATACATTCAAATGGTTTTATAATTCAGAATTATCGGATTCTCTAATCTCTGGTGGTTCTTGGGCTTTCATAGGGCAGAAAGGCAAAAAGCCACTTGCTGAAAAATTTGTTTTGTTCGATAGTGCTTCATTGAGTGGAGAATTCCTCCGCTTTTACCAGAATGGAAGTTTAAGCACAAAGAGCATAAGTTTGATTGATTCAATTAAATCAGTAGAAGTTAAAAATATTGACACTTCGCTAATCATTTATAAAATAAAGCTAATTGGAATTAATAGTAGTCAAGAAATAGAAATTGATTCAGCTGAAAATCAAAGTTTGGATTTTTCAAATTGGACAAAAATTAATTTTGAGCAAATCAAAGTGAAAATTGATATTGCTACAAAACTTAAAAAGACAGAACATCAACCAAACGAAATTTATGAACTCAATTTAGTTGCTAAAACTAAACCAGATTTAGCCATTGTGAAATCACTTAGTATGTATTTAGTTGATACCTTGGAAAGGGGATATGAGCAAAATTATTCTGCCCAAATTGAGAATATTTCTCTGCGTGGAATTGCAAAAAATATTACTTTTGAATTAAAGTTTAATAATGATGATTTGTTAAGGTCTTATTCAATAACTCAGCTCAATCCAAAGCAAACTTATATATTCGATTCAACTTTCAACACTTCAAATTTTCCAATTGTAAATTCTGTTACAACTAATCTATCTGGTAATTATAGTCAGCTAAGCGATATTTATAAATTTAACAACGCTCACAGCTCAACTTTCAAATTGCAAAATGATACAACTAAACCTGTTATTAAGTTCTTTTTCGATGACAGAGAAATTGCCGATAGAGACTTCGTTTCTCAAAAGCCAAGAATAAGAATTGAATTGCACGATACATCGCCAATAGCTTCTACAGATACAAATGCTTTAAGAATTCGATTAAATAGAATAATTCAAAATAAGCAAAATACTGATACTCTATCTGTGAATTTAGTTAATAAAAATGATTTGAAAACTACTATGTATCTTGAGCCAAAAGAGAACATTCTCGAATTTGGTGAGAATCTTTTGACTATTTATGGCAGAGATGAATCTGGTAACTTTGCGGATACTGTTGACATTTACATCATTGTTGAAAAAATTGCAGCAATCAATGAGTTTGTAATCTATCCCAATCCTGTCAAAGATATTTTGAATTTTAAAGCTAAATTCAAAGCAAATAAAAACAATGTTAAAGCAGTCATAAGGATATATGATTTAACAGGATACCAAATTGATGAAAAACCATTAAATTTTAACATTGGCGATAATACTTTTTCTTTCCAAATTACCAATTATAATAGCGTTTCCTTGCCAACTGGGGTATATATTTTCAAAATTGATTTTGAAGATGAATTATTTGTTGAACCAGTTATAGGAAAATTCATTAAAATGGAATAAATAAAATAACAAAAGAGAAAAATTTGAAAAATTACAGCAAAGAAGTTAAACTAAATCCATCACAACTTCGATGGATTTGTCCACCCGAGAAATTAAATTTCAGCACCACAGCTGAGTTATCTCCTTTGGATAAAATTGTGGGACAACCCCGTGCTATCGAATCAATTCGTATGGGAGCTAAGCTTTGGGCTCGTGGCTATAATATGTTTGTTACTGGGCTTTCAGGCACAGGAAGAATGTCCGCCGTGAAACAAATCTTGGACGAAATCACAACAGAATGCCCAATGCTTTATGATTTCTTGTATGTAAATAATTTCAAAGATACATCAAAACCATTTTTAATCAGATTGCACAAAGGATCAGGCAAAGTTTTCCAAAAAGCAATTAAGGATAATATTGATGTAATCAAGCTCAGATTACCACTACTTTTTGAAGAAGAACCATTCCACACGGATCGCAAGAAAATAATCGAAAAGTACAACAATACTGAAAGAAAAGCACTAAAAGACTTCGATAAAAAAATTGAAGCCGATGGCTTTGTTCGTGGTCAATTAGAGCTTGGCTCGGGGCATCCAGTTCAAGAAATTTTTGTTATAGTCAATGGCGAACCAGTTCAGATAGATCAAATTGATGAAATAGCTTCGACAGCTAAATTAAAAATTACTCAAATAAAAAAACTAAAAACACTTTATATTAAATATAAAGATGAGTTAGTTACTTTGGCGAGAAGCAGTTTTAAAAAAATGAAACTGCTTAAAGCTTCAGTTAATCTTACTGACAAAGCTGCTGCTAAGCTCTATTTAGATAGTTTATTTTTGGATATAACCGAAAAGTACAAAACAGTTTTTGTTGAAGCATATATAGAAGATATGAAAGAATTTATCTTGAATAATCTTCCATTATATGTTCCATCTACTAGCATTATACCTATTGCTTTGCAGGGCGATGAAAGCATACCTCAAGATATATATTCAGTGTTTGAAGTAAATCTATTATTGGATAACTCAGATTCCAATTGTGCTCCAACCATTATTGAAAGAATACCAAATTACACAAATCTATTCGGCACATTCGATAAAGTCTATGATGCTCGTGGTTTTTGGCGTTCCGACTTCTCTAAAATAAAAACTGGTTCACTTTTACAAGCAGACCAAGGTTACTTAATAGTAAATGCCGATGATTTATTTAGCGAACCAGGCGTTTGGCAAGCACTAAAACGTGTATTGTTATATAGCAAATTGGAAATGCAAACAGTTGAGCAGTACTATCAAATGGCACAGTCTCACCTGAAACCAGAGCCAATTGATGTGAACTTAAAAATAATAATTATTGGTGGACAAACTCTTTATCGCTTCCTTTACGAAAACGAAAAAGGATTTAAAAAGATATTTAAAGTGAATGCACAGTTCGATTATGAAACTGATTTGACCGATGAATACATTGTTTACTATGCCCAATTTATTTCTAAAATTTGCAAGAAAGAAAATTTAGTTCATTGCACACAAGATGGTGTTGCTGAAATTATTCAATGGGCCGTAGCTCAATCTGGCTCACAAACTAAGATTACTCTTAAATTTTCCGACGTAGCTGATTTGCTTAGAGAAGCATCTTTCTATGATAGAGATATTAATAAAAAGTTTATTGACAAAGAAGATGTTAAAAAAGCAATATATTGGAAACGCAAAAGAAGCGACCTTTACGATGAGAAAATGAAACAATCAATAATAGAAGGAGATGTATTGATTGATACTTTCGGCAGTCGTGTTGGTCAAATCAATGGTTTAACTGTTATGGACACTGGACAGTATAGTTTTGGAAAACCTGCCAGAATCACTGCAAATGTTTCTGCTGGCGACTCAGGAATCATAAATGTTGAAAGGGAAGTTGAACTTTCTGGCTCTATCCACGATAAAGCAGTAATGATTATTAATTCTTACTTACAAGAAAATTTTGGAAAAATTAAGCCAATATCACTTTCCATTTCAATTGCTTTCGAGCAAAACTATGGCGGAATTGATGGCGATAGTGCATCTATAGCTGAAATGTATGTGCTTTATTCTGCTCTTACGAACATTCCTCTAACTCAACAGCTTGCCATCACTGGATCTATGAACCAAAAAGGCGATGTGCAGCCAATAGGAGGCTTAAATGAAAAGGTAACTGGTTACTTTGAGATTTGCAGAGATAGAGGATTAACTGGTACACAAGGTGTCGTAATCCCAATTCAAAACGTGAAAGATTTAATGCTTGATGACGAAATTACCGAAGCAGTAGAGCAAGGTAAATTCCACATTTATTCAATCAATAGAATTGAAGAAGGTGTTAAGTTATTCTTTGGAATTGAATATGAGGAATTCGATAAAAACGGAAAATTGACTAAAAACTGTTTGAAATATTTAATTGAGCATAATCTTGAAGAGCTGAGATTAGCTTCTGATTCCGACAACAAAAAAAGCAAGAAAAAGAAATAATGAGAAATATTAGAATTGCACCTTCGATGCTATCTTGCGATTTCGCAAATTTAGAATCGGAAGTGAGAAAATGTGAAACTGCCAAAATTGAAATACTGCACGTAGATGTAATGGATGGGCATTTTGTACCAAACATTACAATTGGCCCACTAATCGTAAATGCAATTAGACCCAAAACAGAGCTAATTCTTGATTGCCATTTAATGATTTCCAATCCAGATAATTATATTGAAGATTTTCGAAAAGCTGGAGCTGATTGGATTTCTGTCCACGTGGAAGCGAGCAATCATTTACATCGAACTTTAAGCAGAATAAAAGAAATAGGAGCAAAAGCAGGGGCTGTTTTAAATCCTATCACTCCACTTGAATATGCATTTGAAGCAGCAGAATATTGCGATTTTATCCTGTTAATGTCCGTAAATCCAGGTTTTGGTGGACAAAGCTTTATTACTTCTTATTTGAAACGTTGCGAAAAGTTGAAAAACTATTTAATCAAAAATGGTTTGGAACACGTATTTATTGAAGTAGATGGTGGAGTGAAAATAGATAATTGCTTAAAAATAGCAAATGCTGGCACAGATGTATTAGTTTCTGGCTCTGGTTTGTTCAGTGGTAACTTCGCCGAAAACGTAGTTGCAATGAATAAAGAGCTATCCAAAGCAAAATAATAACAATTAGAAATTAAAATAAATTGTTACGTTGTGGTTGATTTGGTTTTCTATTAAAAATTCTTTAGCCACAGAATAATCTATTGTAGTTTTAAAAGGCAAATTTTCTATATTTGGTCTTATGGATAATCCCAAAGACCATTTATTCATTGGCAAAAGTTTTGAAACGTGATTGTCCTCGCTATAAAGTGCAATTCCACCTCGGAAACCTAAATATTCGTGTACTATGGCTTCCGCTCCTAAAACAAATGTAGGAGATTTTTCAAATTGATTAATAACTCCATCAACTGAAAAAATAATATATTTTCTAGCAGGTAGATATATCTCTTCGCTTTCCTCTTGATTGTCGGCCATTTTAGCATTTATTTTTTCGTCATCTAAGCCATATTGCCAAGCAACTCCTGTCCTTACTGAATATGGAATTTTATCAACATTATATTTATCTGTATTCCAAATCATAGTACCGCCCAAATTTTGAATAGTTGCTCCAAATGTAAACATTTCCAGCACATTGAACTTTGTGCCAATATCAATTCCAAAACCATCTGCATAAAGTCCAGAGCTTTGCAAGTTTTGTTTGAAAAACTTAGTAGCAACTCCAATAGACATAGACTCTTTTTTATAAGCCACACCCATTGCTAAATTGTATTGCCAATCGGTAAATCTTCCTAACTCTCTTCCACGTGCATCTCTTGCTGTAAAACCACCAGAATTAAAGCTATTCAATCCAATTCCTATTCCAATATTCTCATTAATAGACTGACCGTAAGCAAAATTCGAATAAATTCTGTCGAAGCCAGCATTTGTAACTGAAGTAACAATATTTGCACTCTCGGAAAGGTTAGTAAGCCCAGCAGGATTATAGAATAATGTAGTTGCATCATCGCTTATAGCTGTGAAAGCTCCACTCATTCCAGAAGCTCTAGCGCCAATATCCCTAAAAGAATACGCAGCTGAATAACCACCACCAGAATTTTGTGCTAAAAGATTGAAAGACATTAAAAATGCAAACAAAATAAAATTCAATAAGAAAGCAAATAATAGCGAAAGATAGTACTTCGCATTTTTTTGCTTCAGATAAGAATTATTTGGATAAAATTCGCCAATCCAAAAATCTTGTTTAATATTAGTCATTTGTTTACCTTGAAATAATGAACTTCTCGGCTTTTCTTATGCCTTTGAAGTACAAAACGCAGAGGTATATACCATTTGGTAAGCTAACAGTGGAAAATTCAAATTTATCGTCACCCTTTTTCGGGTAACCTCTATAAATTTCAAGAACTTCTTTCCCCAGCATATTATAGACAACAAGACCCATTTCACTGTTGTAATCGTCTAATTCGATTATTGCAGTCATTCTTTCTTTGCCATTGCTATAAAGCTGTTTGAATCTAGCACTTGAGCCACTTGAATCAATACCGTAAACTCTTTGTTCACTTACTCTGCTTGATTTATTTTTAGCAAAATTAGTGCCATTGGTTTTTTGTGAGGATTTTTTTAAAAATTGGTAGTTTAAAATAGGATTTGCTTCTGATTTCAAAGAAAATGAAATCAAATACGTTACAATTAGTAGAAGTGTAATGTTATTTTTTGTAGATTGTAACAAATCAGACGCTTTTAGGTTATTTTCTTTAGAAAATTATTTGTTTTCCAAAAAAAGAATGAAATATAAAGTAATATACATATTTTTTCTGTGCTTGTTTCAAATGCAATCACAAAATTTGAAGATTTACAATGTAAATACTAGTAACTATCCAAGTGTTACTGCTAAAGTTGTTGTAAACGATTCAATGGGGAACATAATTTATGGTTTGACCAAAAGTAACTTCCTGCTTCAAGAAAATGGCAATTTGGTTACCGATTTTACTTTAACTTGCCCAACAGCAAGCTCTCCAAATCCTTTATCTACTATTCTATTGCTAGATATATCAACTTCTATGAAAGTAAACAACAGATTGTCTTTGCTAAGGGCTTCAGCTGATTTGTGGCTTAAAAATATGGATTTGAAACTCGATGAGACAGCAATTGTAACTTTTGCCGATTATGCTATTCTAAATTCTAATTTCACCAATGATACAGCTAAGCTTAGAAAATCAATAGAGATCATTAAACTTAGAGATGGTACAGATTTCAATCAAGCTTTTAACAATATGTTCTTTGGTGCTTTGAAAGTATCCCAAAATTCCAAAAATCGTCCTAATATAATCTTACTCACAGACGGAGTAGGGGATTTGGATGAAGAAGATGTAATCTTAAAAGCTATTGCTCAAAATGCGACTATTCATTGTGTAACTATTGAGATGGATATTCCAGAAAATCTAAAAAAAATTGTGGAAGCTACTGGTGGTCTATATTTCTCTAAACTTTATAATGAAAATCAAGTGTTAGATGCATTTGGTATGATTAAAACATTAATCACTTACAATAAACCCTGCACTATTGCTTGGGAATCTGGCGGTTGCCTGAACGACAAAGATGCAAAACTTATATATTTGCCATTGGACATCTCTAACAATATTCAATTCAATGGGATTGACACATTAAAGCCAAAATTAGAAATAGATAAACCGTATAAATATTTTTCTGATTTCTCTCGCAGTGAAATTCTAACTATTACAGCTCGCAATTCAGACATTCAGATAAATGGAATTTCTATGAATAGACAAAATTTCAATTTTGCTTATTTGGATAGTATTCCCAAGCCAAACTTCATACTGAAAAAAGATCAATCATTTAAAATCAATATATTTACAAATAAAGTTGGCGATGAATTTGTGCTGTGCACTTATACGATAGATGCCTCTACTTGCTCTGGAAATCAAATTCTTGCTTCTTATGGTAAGTCAGGAGTAACACCTGGTAGTAACAATATTCGAATTATTATTCCAAATGGAGGAGAAGAATTTCCTGCGGGTTCAACTCAACCAATTAAATGGACTGGCACAATTCCTAATCAAGCTATCAAAGTGGAAACTTCCACAAATGAGGGAAAACAGTGGACGCAAGTAAACAACCCCATAATTAAAAACACCATACTCTGGGAAACCCCAAACATCAATTCAACAAAATGTTTAGCAAGAGTTACTCAATCAGATTCCAGCTATGGGAAAAATTATATGAACATCAGCACTGATTCCATTACAATTTATTCTGTGGATTGGTCCAACGATGGAAATAAAATAGCTGCTGCAAGGCAAGATTCCGCAATTTCGATTTATAACGCAATATCTGGCAAATTAATTACGACTAGAAAATATCACAACGGAGTTGTAAAAGCAATTCGTTGGAGTCCCGATGGTATTCGCCTCATTTCAGGTGGTTCAGATTCAGTTGCCTATATCTATGACTCATTTTCAAGCCAAATAACTGACACAATTAAAGGTTTCAATGGCGAAATTAACACAATAGATTGGAATAGCATTGGCAATTCTATTGTTTTTGGCTGCTCCGATAGCACAATTAGCACTTTGACTTTTGAATCGGGTGGTGGTAAAACATTTAAAAGAAGTAAAGTTGCAAACGGAAAAATTAACGCAGTTCGCTTTAGCCCAAATTCTGAATTTATTGCTGTTGCTGCAAACGATAGCTTAGTAAAAATTATTGACGCTAAAAGATTATTAATTATTGATACATGCTTCGATGTCAATACAATAAGCTCCCGCACAAGTCATAATGGCTTCGTTTCGGGTGTGGCTTTCAATAAAAAAGGCGATAAAATTGTTTCGGTTGGAAGTGGACAAGATAAATTAGCCAAAGTGTGGAGTGTAATCCCTGGCAAACCTACTTTGCTTTTCACATATAGAAATCACCTAAGCAGTCTGCTTTCTGTGGATTGGTCTTGGTATTCAGATTTAATTGCAACTTGCGGAATTGACTCTAAAGTAAATGTATGGGTCTATGCCAATGGGCAATCAATTGAAAAGTATAATTTCAATAGCAATTGGAATCAATTTAGTGTAAAGTTCAGTCCAGACGGTTCGAGAGTTGTTGTGGGTACAGATGGAATCAATCAAAAAGAGAAAATAAATCTATATTCAATTGATATTTTCCCATTCCAACAAGCTACTTCCGATAGCACTTTTTCGCTTGTTAAATATAATTTTGCAGGACAAAATGTAAATTTTGGAGATGTGAAAGTTGGAAAAATCACACAAAAAGAATATCCTTTAAATGACTATTTTACAATGACTTCCAATGGTACGGTTAAGATTGATTCTTTAATTGTTCCTTCTAATTTATTCACGGCAAGTTTGAGTGGTAATCTTGTTACTAAAACTTCCCAAGCCACTATAGGTTTCTATTTCACACCACCTACAGTCGGAGCATTTAGTTCAGATCTTTTCATTTATACAAGTATTGGCAAATTTACATATAAAATCATTGGCAATGGAATTCAAAACGATATTGAAATCAACGATTATAATTTTGGTAAAATTGAAAACTTAAGTACTAAGGAATCAAAAGTAATTGAACTACTAAATAAAACAAATAGAACAATAAACATTAAGAATATAACACTTACTCAAAATCAAGAAGTATTTAAATTTTTAGAAAACTACACAAACTTTTCATTATCCCCATATCAAAAAGACACAATTAGAATAAATTTTGAACCAAAAGTATCAGAAGTTTTTGGTTCACAGTTAGATATAGAAACTTCTTCAGATACAATCAATTCATTTGTTTTAGGTGAATCGGCCGAACCTAATTTGATTTATCCTGACTCAGTAGATTTGGGAACATTAGTTTGCGATTTAAGAATATTAACAAAGATAAAGCTAATCAATACTGGTAAGTTTCCATTTAAAACAACAGATGTAAAATTTGCTAAGGATAATTTCCGTTGTTATCAGCCAATATTTACAATCGCTCCAAAAGATAGTTTCGAAATTGAATTACTATTCGATAATCCTGTTTCTAATAATTTTAGCGATACTTTATATATATACTCAAGTAATCTTAAATATAAGAATGTGATTGCAATACCACTAAAGTATATGTACTTCGATAAAACTTTTACATTCAATAAAAACAAAATTGAATATAAGAATGTTGAGCCAAATACAGTATCTTATAGCACTTTGGAAATTACTAACACCAGCAAAGTTCCTTTTGCTTGGGCTTTGCCTCTACCTTTAATAATTAATCAGTATTTTTCAATTGAAAGTTACTCTCCGAATCCGACTGTTTCTGGAGCAACTTCCACAATTACATTCAAGTTCAATGGTGGTGAAAAAGGATTAGTTTCTAATTTTGAATTCCCGTTCACAATTTGTGATAATTCCAATACTTTAACACTTTTTGCTTATGTTAAAAGTGATAATCCATTAATACTAACTTCATCTTTAAAGCATAATGACTTATTGTGTAGCGATTCGAGCCAAACTTATAGTGTCAATGTAAATAATGCTGGGGGAGATGTCCTAAAAATATCCTCAATTGAATTTGCAGGAGCGAATAAAGACAATTTCATCTTAATAGACAAATTGCCATTTGAATTAAATTTCGGTGAGAATAAAGAAATCAATTACAGTATAAATACAAATAAATCAGGTGTTTATAAAGCTGATTTGAAAATAAAATGCAACGATGCAAACTATGCTAAAACAGATTCAAGTGTAATTATTCCAATGCAATTCAATAAATATGAATCTAGCTTCAATCTTTCTATTAACTCATTGGAATTCAAATTTATTGGACTTAATAACCCAGGTTCTCAAAGTATTGAGGTAATCAATACTGGTACTCAGAGTTTATATCTAAATCAATCTAATTTAAGTGATTATGATATTACTATTAACCCCAATCCAGTGCCAGTTGGAGCTAGTGGAACTGTTACTATCCTATATAAAGGAAACGTCCCAACCAATATTCAATTAAGTGATTTAGTGTTGTTTGATTCATGCAATAATACAAACTTATTGAGTCTAAAAGTTCTCCCTGCCGATTTGGCAAGTTTCGATTTGCAAGTTGCTAGCGACACGATAGATGTTGGTGATATATTTGAAATACCAATACGCTTATCGAATGGTTATAAACTTGAACAATCTAATTTAGAAGCCATTACAGTGAAATTCTCTGTGAATAGAACTATATTGCAAAATCAAGGGTTAATTGATAACTCAACTACTTTAAGCAACAATGAGCGTATGTTTAGTGTACGTTTCCCAATTGTTAATTATAATGAAATAGAGCTTGGCAAATTGAAATTCAAATGCCTTTGGGGTAATGACTCCATTAGCAGAATAGAGATTAAAGAAATTAAATATGAAGGAAAGAACGTATCAGCTATAAATACTAATAAGTTAAATGGTTTTGCTTTGGTAAATGATTTATGTTATGCTGGTGGTAAAAGATTATTTGTAGATAAATTTAGCAGTACTAATAGCATCAGTTTCTCATTCGATGAAAGTGGACAACTGATTGTTAATACTAAAACTCCATTAACTTTACATTCACTTACTTTAAATTCTGCAAACGGCAGCCAATTACTAAATGAGTCCATATTAATGTTAATTTCAGGTAATAACAAAATAAAAACCCCAAAATTAACTTCTGGGGTTTATCTAATTCATTATGAATTCAATGGAGTGAAAAATTCTCAAAAGATTGTTGTAACCTATTGAAACTTTTGCGGATACATTTGGAAATAAGTCAAATAATTCAAATCAGCAGGAGATTCCAAAATTAGTAATTTAGTATCTACTGCAGCAGTAATATCAATTTGAAATTCCTCGTTAATAATCATAAAGTCATCATCAACCATACTCTTATTATTAATTTCAATACTGCCTTTCAAACAGTAAATTGAATAATAAGCATTCATTTCCAAAGCAAGTAAATGATTTCCAGTAAAGAAAGTAATTTCTTTCAAACGAGTGCCATAAGTCTCCATTTCAACAGGAGAACCACTGCCAATCAAAGTAATAATTTTTTTCTTATCCGATTCAATTTCTGGTAAAATATCAGTAGAGTAGTTATAAACAGCAGGAGATTTAACCATAGTTTTTCTCAAATCGGGATTAAACCAAATTTGGATTACTTGAGTTCCACGTCCGTAACGTTCGGTGTGTTGCATTCCTTTGCCAGGTTTCATCAGTTGAACATCGCCAGAAAGGAGTTTCACCCATTCTTTAGTAATTGTATCAAACTGCTCAATAACACCTTTCACAACAAAAGTTATAATTTCAAAGCCCTGATGTCCATGCAAAGGTATTTGTCCACCTTCTTCGCTAAATAAGCTTGCCCAATAAAATAAGTTAGAATAAGGTTTCAATGGTCCCTTATCCTGAGGAAATGCTATTGGCTTATTTTCTTCAATTTCGCCTTCGCCAAATTCGTTTATTACTTGATTTTCTTTAAGATACAATTCTATTGACATAAACTTTTGCTTGTTAATTTATTGAGTTATTTTAGCAAATATTATGCCACTGTGATACTTTCATCTAAGTAAACGTCTTGTATCAAGTTCAAAAGCTTAATTCCTTCATTTAAAGGACGTTGGAATGATTTTCTACCCGAAATTAAACCCATACCGCCAGCTCGTTTGTTAATTACAGCTGTTTCTACTGCTTCTGTAAAATCATTATCCCCAGAAGCCCCACCAGAATTGATTAAACCAGCTCTTCCCATATAGCAATTAGCCACTTGGTATCTTGTCAAATCAATCGGATGCTCTGAAGTTAATTCTGTATAAACTCTATTATCAATTTTTCCGTAGCCAGAATCACCCATATTCATAGCTTTATAGCCACCATTATTTGTAGGCAATTTTTGCTTTATAATGTCTGCACCAATAGTAACTCCTAAGTGATTTGCTTGACCAGTCAAATCAGTAGATGTATGGTAATCTTGGTCTTTTTTGAAATCTGGATTGCGTAAATAACACCAAAGTACAGTTGCCATTCCCATTTCGTGAGCCAAAGCAAATGCTTCAGATACTTCTTGGATTTGTCTGGCACTCTCATCAGAGCCAAAATAAATTGTAGCACCCACAGCTGCTGCACCCATATTGTAAGCAGTTTCTATGTTGCCAAACATAATTTGGTCGAATTTATTAGGGAATGTAAGTAACTCATTGTGGTTAATTTTCACAATAAATGGAATTTTATGTGCATATTTTCTTGACATAATGCCAAGCACACCAAAAGTAGATGCAACTGCATTGCAGCCACCTTCAATTGCTAATTTAATAATGTTTTCAGCATCGAAATAATCAGGGTTTTTAGCAAAACTTGCTCCAGCACTATGCTCAATTCCTTGATCTACAGGCAAAATTGATAAATATCCAGTTCCAGCCAATCTGCCTTGATTGAACATTCTATTCAAGTTAATTAAAACTCTATTGTTTCTGTCTGAATTGATAAATATATCATCAATAAAATTTTTGTTTGGTAAGTGCAATCTTGATTTTGGGATTTTTGGATTATTGAAATTCAATAAATATTCACTTTTATCGCCCAATAATTCTTGGATTTTATTCATCATTTGATTTACATTAGAAAATTCAAAAAACAAATATAAGTAATCTTAGTTACTTAATATATTTTGTTTTTCAAAAAATATTATCAAATAAATAGTATAAGCATTATATAAATAAAATAATTAAAGAAAAGAGTTAACAAAAGAAATTGTTAAGATTCAATGAAATTATTGATCCACTTTGCTTACTTTAAGCAAATTCACTTAAATTGCTTTTTATGGATTTGCAAATCTCTTAAATAGATATTTAGAAGTTTTGTTATTTGTAGTTACTTTCTTCTTTCAAACGATTGATAAATAATGATATTAGTTTACGTAAATTATTTTTTCAGACTCCTGATTATTGCATTTGGGCTTTTCTTACTTTTTGGTAATGTGATGCCTGAAAACAAAAGTTTTGCTGATTTTAAAATCTTTGGTGTTATTATAACTTTATTCGGCTTCTATCGTTTAGTAATGTATCACATCAATCTGCGAAAACAGAAATATGAGTATGAAAATGATGAAGAATAAAAAAATAAAACTAACTTTTGTACTGACACTCCTATCTATACTTTTTCTTTCAAACTCTTGTGAATCCAGATTTGAATCAAAACAAGTCAATGATGGGGAAACTGCCAATTCAGGAAAGCTCACGATTGAAATTGATGATGAAATTGCAACTATGATGGATTCAGCACTTGCTATGTATAGAGTGCAATATAAAAATGTAGCACTCACAAATTCATACGTAAATGCAAGAAAGGCTATGGCATCGTTACTCAGCGGTAAACTAAGAGTAGTGGTTATTTCCAGAAATTACCTTGCCGATGAAGACTCACTTATGAAAGCCTATAAAGTAGAAAAACATCAGAAAGTGAAAATTGCCGATGATGCACTTGTTTTCTTTGTGAATAAAGAGTCTAAAATGGACACTTTAAATCAAAATGATATAATTCAACATTTCAATCAAGAAAAAGATTTTTTACCTTCTAAAGTACTTATCACAAATGTAAATAGCTCAGTCTATGGCAATTTTGTGAATATTTTGCAGAAGAAAAAAATAATAACACAAAAGTTAAGCTTTAAAAAAACAACTAATGAAGTTATAAGAGAAGTAGAAAAATCGAATAGTGCAATTGGGGTGGCTTACCTTTCACAAATTGCTAAAAACGAGAAAGTAAAACCAATCAAAATATCTTATTATGACTCTTTAAACGTTTACACAAAAGGGCTAAATGTACATCAGTCTAATTTAGTTCAAAAAAAGTATCCTTTTATTGTAAGTCATTATGCTTATCTTCTTGAAAATCATCAGGATTTGCCATATTGGTTTGCATTCTATTTAGGTAAAGAATTTAAAGTTCAGAAATTGTTTTTAGATGCTGGAATTGTACCAGCATATGCAATAATCAAATTGAAATACGATGAATAAAAAATTTAAAATCAACAAAACTATAATCGGGGAGACGATGACTTACAAAAAAGTAATTCTGTTATTCTTATTCTTAGGAAGCACTTTAGCTTATGCTCAGAATAACGCAAACACTTTTAAAAGTTTCTTTAATCAAAAGATGTATTCTGAAGCTGTGAAGTATGCTACTCTTGCTTCAGCAGAATTGCCAAAAGATCAAAACTTACAAATTCAAATTGGCGATGCCTTTTTGGAAGTGGAAAAAGTAGATTCTGCTTTGGTTTATTTTAAAAAAGCTGATGATATTAAAGATGATTTGCCTCAAGTTCTTCGCAGAATTGGCAGATGCTATTCAATCAAAGGCGATACAAAACAAGCAATTAAAATTTTAAATAATGCAATTAGCGAAGATAAAAAGCAAATTGAAAGCTATATTGAACTTGCAGATCATTATATCCGCAATAAAGATTTGGCTAATGCAGAAAAAGAAATCACTAGAGCTGAAAAATTAGCTCCAAAAGACCCCAAAGTGAAAATAGCTTTTGGCGATATGTATTTTGAGCAAGGCGTTTATGAACTTTCTAAAAATTCATTTAATGAGGCATTGGAGTTAGATCCAAATCTAATCGTTGCTCGTGAAAAACTTGCTGAGTCTTATAATTGGCTTGGTGCTAGAGAAACTGCCGATATGGATTTGAAAAACGAATACTATAAGCTTTCTCTTGAAGAATGGACTAACGTGGCAAAAGCCGATACTAACAATGCAAAAGCTTATTTCAATATTGGGAAAATCCTTTTCTTCTCAAAACAATACGCACAAGCTTTACCATCTTTAATTAGATACACTAAAATGAAACCAGAAATCCCAACTGCACGCTGGTTTATGGCATTAAGCTTTATTGAATTGAATGCCCCAGATTCAGCCTTACCTCATTTGATTTACTCTGCCAAAAATATTGACTCTGTGAAGTACAAAGCAACTCTTGAGTATGCTCGTACATTATTTAGTGCTAAGAAATACAAAGAATCTATTGATGAATTCAATGGTATTTTTGCTTCGAATGACACTAACTATAATTCAGAATTAGTTTTTAATGATTATACAAAAGTAGGTCAAGCTTATTTGAACATTAAAGACACAACTAAATCACTTGAAACTTATACTGCTTTAATAGCAAAATATCCAAATCAATCTTGCGGTTTGACTTATGCTACTGGTAGATTTGCAATTGCAGCTAAAAAGTACGACCAAGCTGTAAATATATTTATGACAAGATTGAACAATGAAACTTGCAAAGTAGATGGTAAAGACTCATTGGAAAGCCAAATCAGATATTATATGGGTACTGCCTATCTTTATTCTGCTAAATACGACCAAGCAATAGTTGAATACAATAAATCAATTGCTTTGGATTCCAAACAACTTTCTATTTATTCAAGTTTAGCTGAAACATATCTGCAAAAAGACGATAAAGAAAACGCTACTTTGAACTACAGAAAATATATTGAAATGGCTAAAGTAGATTCAATTGCAAATAAACAAGGTATTTCTCAAAGCTATCAAAGACTTTGTGGCTTCGCAGTAGATGCAAAAGATGTTAAAAAGCTAAATGAAATTTCTAAAGAGTGGTCTGAAGTTACTCCAGATGTACCAACTGCATTTTTCTATCTTGCAGTTAGCTATCAATCTTTGAAAGACGCAAAAAATGCTTGTGAGTCTTATAAAAAGGTGCTAGAGTTAGACCCAGCTAATGCTAAAGCAACAGATGCTATCACAAAGTTAAAGTGTAAATAAAACTTTACTTTTCAACTAAATGCAATAAAAAGGGAGAAATAGTCTCCCTTTTTTTGTTATTTCTTAACTTTTTCGTAAATTTGTAGATATATTCTTTGGAAATTAATAAATGTTTAAGATTTACATACAAGGACTTCAAACAGGGGAGAACAAAATTCAACTTACTGAAGAAGCCAATGTATTCAAAGATAAGCACGAAAAGTTTACTGGTAATGTTGTTTTAAACGGTACTTTATTTAAAAATAGTTTTAAATATACCCTGAAAGCAAGTATTAAAGGGACGGCAGTGCTTACTTGCGACCGAACATTAGAAGAATTTGAAGAGCCAATCGAAGCTGAAATGAGATTGGAACTATTTGAAAATTTAGATAAAGACAGAAACAATTTATCCGAAGAAGATGTTGTCATTATTGAAAAAGAAGACAAATACATAGACATTAATGATAACGTTTATGAAGAACTCGTACTTTCTTTGCCAATGAGAAGACTATCGCCAAAAGTTAGGCATCTTTCATTTGGAGATCTTTATCCAGAACTAAGTGCAGAAGAGCAAATGCCCGAAACCGAAGAATTAAGAAATCAGTGGGCTGCTTTAAAAAATTTGAAATTGAATTAATTTAAGTAATCAGTATAAGAGAAAAGGACAACAATGCCACACCCGAAGAGAAAAATATCTAAGACAAGACGAGATAAAAGACGTACGCACTATAAAGCGTTTGCTTCAGCTATTATGGGTTGCCCTAATTGCAGTGCACCAAAGTTGCGTCATGCAGCTTGCCCAGAATGTGGATATTATAACGGAAGACAAATTCTAACAATTAGCTAATTTAGCAATTGTAATTTCTTCTTAAAACATTCAATATGATTGAAAACAAACAATCTTCCTCTAAAATGAAAATAGCCATTGACGCTATGGGTAGCGATTTCGCTCCTGTGAGCGAAATTGAAGGTGTGTTATTAGCATTTAAGGAAATTTTAAATAAAAATAAAGTGGAGATTGTTTTCGTTGGAGACGAAAGCAAAATAAATGCTTGTATCAAAAATTATGATATGAGCAATACTTGTTTTAGTATCCTTCATGCTGATGAAGTCGTTACTATGCACGACGACCCAACTCAAGCTTTGAAAACGAAAAAGAACTCATCTATTTACAAAGGTATCGCTAGTTTGAGAGATGGAACTGTTGATGCCTTTTTTTCTGCTGGTAACACTGGTGCTATGCTCACTTTTTCTACTGTTCTGCTTGGCAGAATTAAAAATGTCAGCAGGCCCACTATTGGGACTTTCTTTCCGAGAATTGAAAATAAACCGACATTAATTGTTGATGCTGGAGCAAATGCTGAAGTAAAACCTCAATTCTTATACGAATTTGCAATTATGGGAAGTATTTATTCTGAACTTATGTTTGGAATAAACAAACCCAAAGTTGGTTTACTCAATATTGGCGAAGAAGAAACCAAAGGAACTACAATAGTACAAGAAGCATACCAATTGCTTAAAAACAGTAAATTGAATTTTGTTGGCAATGTAGAAGGTAGAGATTTATTTTTCGATGTTGCCGATGTTGTTGTTTGCGATGGATTCACAGGCAATGTTGTACTTAAATTTGCAGAAAGCATTGTGCCTTTCTTGAAAAGTGCAGTAAAAAATTATTCCGAAAAAAGTTTCGGAAAAATGTTGAAAGTAGGGCTTCTTGCTCCCACTCTCAAAGAAATATTGATTGACTTAGATTACCAACAATATGGCGGCGTTCCTTTGCTTGGAGTAAATGGAGTTGTAATTATTGGACACGGAAAGTCATCGGCTTTGGCAGTTAAAAACGCACTTTTGCGTGCTAAAGAATCTATTGAAAAAGAAGTAAATTCTAAAATTGAAAAAGCTTTATTGGATTTGAAATAAAATATGTCAGCTACAATCACATCAATTGCACACTATCTTCCTCCAGATGTTTATCCAAACTCTTATTTTGAGAGTTTTTTGGAAACCAACGATCAATGGATAGTTGATAGAACTGGTATTTATGAAAGAAGATTCGCCAAAGATGGTGCTACTTCCGATTTAATTGTTCCAGCAGCAAAACTTTGCCTTGAAAAAGCTGGTCTCACACCAAACGATATTGATTGTGTGTTAGTAGCAACAGTTACTCCCGATCATCAATTCCCAGCTACTGCTGCAGTGGTGCAGCATAAGTTAGGAATTAAAAACGCTTGGGGCTTCGATATTTCAGCAGCTTGCTCAGGTTTCCTTTTTGCATTCGTTACTGCATGTAAATTAGTGGAAGGTGGAGCAGCAAAAAGAGTTCTTCTTTGCGGTGCCGATAAAATGAGTTCAATTATGAATTTCAAAGATAGAAGCCACGCAATTATCTTTGGTGATGGTGCAGGCGTTTGTCTTATAGAAAAATCTGATGATGATTCAATGGGAATGCTCGACCAAATTCTTCGTATTGATGGCTATGGTGGTCAGTTTTTGAAGCAAATTGCAGGAGGTTCATTCAAACCAGCAAGTGCTGAAACAGTGGCAAACGAAGAACATTTTATCTATCAAGATGGTAAAGCAGTCTTCAAAGCAGCTGTTATAGGTATGGCCGATGTATCGGCTGAAATTATGCAAAAAAATAATCTCACTAGCGATGACATCGCTTGGTTAGTGCCTCACCAAGCAAATCTTAGGATTATTGATGCCACTGCAAACCGTATGGGATTATCGAAAGATAAAGTGATGATTAACATACATAAGTATGGAAATACAACTGCAGCAACTCTGCCACTTTGCCTTTCTGAATGGAATGACAATGGACAATTGAAAAAAGGCGACAACATTATCTTATCTAGCTTTGGTGCTGGTTATACTTGGGGTGCTGTCTATTTGAAATGGAATATGAATAAGTAATATGAGTAAAGCGTTATTATTTTCTGGTCAGGGCTCTCAGTATGTTGGAATGCTTAAAGAAGTAAGTAGTAAATTCCCATCTATTGAGCAAAAGCTAAACCAAGCAAATGAAATATTGGGCTTCGACATCAAAGAAATTATGTTCGAAGGACCAGCTGAAAAATTAAAAGAAACTCGCTACACACAACCTGCACTTTTCTTGCATAGTGCTTGTTTATTCGATTTAATTAAAGATAAATTAGAATATTCAGTTGTGGCAGGTCACTCAGTAGGTGAATTTGCCGCACTTTATGCTGCTGGAGTTATCTCTTTTGAAGATTCACTTAAATTAGTTGCTCTACGTGGTAATTTAATGTTCACGGCAGGCGAAAAAGTACTAGGTACTATGTTCGCTGTGATTGGTGTAGCAGATGAAAAAGTAGAAGAAATTTGCAACACATTAACACAGAATGGCAATGGTAATGTAGTTGTGGCAGCAAACTTTAACTCAACTGGACAAGTGGTTGTTTCTGGTTCGGCAGAATATTTGCGAGCAAACGCTAGTGCATTTAAAGAAGGCGGAGCTAAAATGGTAAGCGAATTGCAAGTGAGTGGAGCATTTCACTCACCACTAATGCAACCCGCAAAAGAAGAATTAGAAGCTGCAATCAATAAAATCAGCTTCAATAATGCAAATGTTCCAGTTTATGTAAATATATCTGGACTGCCAGTTAGCGATGCAAATGAATTGAAAATTTCATTGATAAAGCAATTAACTTCAGCGGTTCGTTGGACTCAAACAATGAATAATATGCACGCAAACAGCATCAATGCTTACATAGAGATTGGACCAAGCAAAGTTTTGCAAGGATTAACTAAGCGTACTTTATCGGGAGTAGAAATCAGCGGATTTGATACTTTTGCCGATATTGAAAAAATTATAGCGTAATTTCTTAATATTTTTTATAATTTGCTTCTTATGGAATTTAACTTTTCAAATAAAGTAGGTATTGTTACTGGTGGTGCAAAAGGAATTGGGAAAGGAATTACTCAATTTTTAGCCCAAAGTGGTGCATTGGTCTGTGTTTTCGGCAGAAGTTTGCCAGAAGGCGATTTCTTCGATAATGCAGAATTAAATAGCAAAGTGAAATTTTACAACGTGGATGTTAGCAATTTGAAAAGCGTAACAGAAGCAGTAGAATCAATTAAAGCAGAATTTGGAAAAATAGATTTCCTAATCAATAACGCAGGAATCACTAAAGACAATCTCGTATTGAGAATGTCCGAAGAAGATTGGGACGCAGTATTGAATATAAATTTAAAAGGTTCATTCAATATGGCAAAAGCCGTATCGAAAGTAATGCTATCTCAACGCCAAGGCAGAATCATTAATATTGGTTCTATAGTAGGCACAACTGGCAATGCAGGACAAGTGAACTATTCAGCTTCAAAAGCTGGTATGATAGGAATGACAAAATCTTTAGCAAAAGAATTTGCATCAAGAAACATTTTAGTTAATTTAGTAGCTCCTGGATTTATCGAAACTGATATGACTTCGAAACTAAATCCTGAACAATTAGCTAAGTATGTTGAAAATATCCCTTTAAAAAGGGCTGGGCAGCCAAACGATATTGCTCGTGTGGTCGCTTTCTTTATTTCCGATTTGTCTAGCTATATAACTGGTCAAATTATCCATGTAGATGGTGGATTAGCAATTTAATATTTTTTTTCATTTTATTTTTAGGGTATATAATGTCAGATATCAGAACTAAGGTTGTTGATATAATCGTTAACAAATTGGGTGTTGAACAATCGCAAGTAACAGATGAAGCATCTTTCACTTTGGATTTAGGTGCAGATTCTTTGGATACTGTTGAGTTAATCATGGAATTTGAAAAAGGTTTTGATTTGACTATCGAAGATAGTGACTCAGAAAAAATCAAAACTGTAGGCGATGTTGTTAGTTTACTTACTGAAAAATTAGGATAATCTAAAGTTTATTATGCCAAGATATGACTTCCCAAAAGTAGTTGTTACTGGAATGGGGGCTGTTACTCCTTTGGGGAACACCCTTCAAGACTATTGGACTGGACTTATCAATGGTGTCAGCGGTGCTGGACCAATTACTAAGTTTGATTCCAAAGACTACGACACGAAATTTGCTTGCGAAGTGAAAAACTATGATTCCGCGCTTCATATCAATAGAAAAGAAGCTGGGAGAATGGACTTATTCACTCAATATGCAATGTCTGCCACAGCTATGGCTTTGGAAGATTCTGCTTTAGACTTAGAGTCTATCGATAGAGATAGAGTAGGTGTAATTATTGGTTCTGGTATTGGCGGAATGTGGACTTACCACACTCAGCAAGAAACTTTGTACCAAAGAGATGGAAAACCCGATAGGATTTCTCCTTTCTTTGTGCCAATGTTAATTTCTGATATTGCCGCTGGACAAGTTGCTATTAGATGGGGATTAAAAGGACCCAACTATGCTACTGTGTCTGCTTGTGCCACTTCTTCACACTCTATTGCCGATGCTCTAATGCTTTTGCAACGCGGCGATGCCGATGTAATAGTTGCGGGCGGTAGCGAAGCTGTCGTTTGCCCAATGGGTGTTGGTGGTTTCAATGCTATGAAAGCACTATCTCGTAGAAATGACGAGCCTCTTTTGGCTTCTCGTCCTTTCGATAAAAATAGAGATGGATTCGTGATTGGCGAAGGTGCTGGCATATTAATCTTAGAAACATTAGAACACGCTCAAGCTCGTGGGGCCAAAATCTATGCTGAATTAGCTGGATTTGGTTTGACTGACGATGCCTATCATCTAACTGGTACTGCTCCTGGCGGTGAAGGTGCTGTTCGCTCCATGCGTCAGTGCTTGAAAGATGCTGGATTGCAACCAGAAGACATAGGATACATCAATGCTCACGGTACTTCTACTCCTGTCGGAGATAAAAGTGAATCGCAAGCTATCAATACTGTTTTTGGCGAACACGCTAAAACTGGCTTGCATGTTAGCTCCACCAAATCTATGACTGGACATTTGCTTGGTGCCGCTGGTGCTATCGAAGCGATTGCTACTGTTATGGCGATTAAGAATGGAATTTTACCTCCAAACATTAATTATGATACAGCCGATCCAGAATGTGAAATTAATTTAGTGGCAAACACTGCTATGAAAAAAGAAGTGAAAGCTGCTATTAGTAATACCTTCGGTTTTGGTGGACACAATGCTTCACTTTGCTTTAAAGCAATGAATTAATCTCAATGAGTAAAATTCAAAAAGCTATAAAACAAATTTTAGGTTTTGAAGCAAACCTTGATTACTTAGAAATCAATAAATCCAATTATGGGAAGTTTTTTCCTGTAATTGGATTTTTAAATTCTGAGCAACAAAAAGAGTTAGAAATTAAACTTAATACTAAAATTAACAACATTTCTATTTTTGAACAAGCATTAGTTCATCGTTCATACCTCCCAATTTATAAAAAACAAGAACTTGTTTCCAATGAAAGATTAGAATTTCTTGGCGATTCCATTTTCAATATGGTAGTGGCGGAATATCTTTTTTTTAAACACGAAAGTGAAAAAGAAGGTGACTTATCTAAAATTCGCAGTTGGATTGTAAGCCGTAAATCACTTGCACTTATAGCAAAAGAGTTAAAAATTTACGAATTTATGCAAATGAGTTTTTCTGCAAAAAAACTTATTTTAAAAGGTGCAGATTCAGCACTTGCCGATACAATAGAAGCACTTATAGCTGCAATTTATTTGGATTCGGGCATCAACAATGCTAAAATGTTTATTCTTAAAGTAATGCTACCAATTCTTGAGAAACAATCTGTTTTAATTGACGATAATTTCAAATCCAAACTTCTTGAAAAATATCAAGCTGCTGGCAAAGCCAACCCAAAATATAAAATAATAGAAACCAAAGGTGCCGACCACGATAGAACTTTTATTGTTGGAGTATTCGAAGAGGAATTCCTACTTGCTAAAGGAAAAGGTCGCTCCAAAAAACTCGCTGAGCAAGAAGCAGCAAAGAATGCTTTGTGAGATTTTCAATTTCAATTTCTGATATAAATTTAAAATCAGATATATTTCTCTGAAACATCTCAAAAAAAGCCCTGCATTTTAGATAAAGCAGGGCATAAATTAGTTGATTCTGAAATACATTTTATTTCATTTGATCAGGCAATGTGTAAGTTCTGCCTTGGTTTACTTTTTTCAAATAAACCATTAATGGTGAGAAATAGTTTACCAATGGTTTTGCTGAAAAATCACTACCAATGTTCTTTTTCAAGTGGTCTCTCCAATCAACACTTGCTCCAGGATACATCAAGTTTTTGATGAACTTACCAACTTCTTTATTTCCCCAATAGTTAGTAGCGTGTGGGTCTTGCTTCAAGATTTTAGTAGCAATATGCTCGTGGATTTGGAATAACAGAACTGTACTCATTGAGTAATCATAGTATTGAGCTGCATCGTCATTAATGTGAGTTTTTGATGCTGCATCGCAAAATTGTTCGCCACGTTCACTTGGTGGCACTATACCTTGATATTTCTTAACAAGCTCCCACCATTTGGCATTGTATTGATTTTTAGGAATTTTATTTGAATAAAGTTCCCATTCAAAATCAGTCATAACTCCAGATCCCCAAGGGATTAGAACTATGTAGTTAAGTGCTTCTTTCAAAAGCATTTGAGTTTCGTCTGTTTGCACATTTGCAGGAATCAGTCCCAAACCAGCTAAAAATGGCTTTTGCATAGAAGCAAGTCCCATCATTGTGCCCATTGCTTCATGGTAAGCTCTGTTAGCTCCGCCACGCAATATTAAAGGCACATCTGGGTTTGAATATGAAATGTAATAATAAATGTGTCCAAGTTCGTGCAATGTAGTTTCCCACCATTCAGTATTCGGTACGATACTCATCAACGAGCGAACATCGTTGTCGTTATTCAAGTGCCAAGCAGATGCGTGGTTATTCTTTTTGTAGCCAGCTCCAGCAGGCACTGGATATAAGCTAGATTTTTCGTAGAATGTTTTTGGCAAAGCAGGGAAGCCTAAGCTTTTATAGAATTCCTCACCTTGGGTTACTATCCATTCTGCACCTTTTTCTTTCAAAACTGGGTCAATGTCAATTCCTTTTACATCAACCATAGCAGACCAATCTTGTCCCCAACGGTTTGGTAGCCAATGAGCTGGCAAATATTCTGGGACAGGCTGATTATACTTAGCTGCCAATTCATAGCGAGCCCAAGTGTGCAACTCACGATAAAGAGGCCAAACATCACGAATCATATCTTGAGTGATTTTGCGTAGTTCTTCAGTTGTCAAGCCGTATTCCGCCACTTGGTAATTGAAGAAATCTTTATAGCCAAGCCCTTGCACTGAACCATTGCGAAGGTTTTGCAGGTTTTCTAAGCCATCTTTCAGCACAGTGCCTACTTCTTTGCTGGCTTCCCAAGCTTTTTGGCGTTCCACTAAGTTAGTATTCTTATTTAGTATTTCATCAAGTTGGTTAGTAGAAACAGGTTTGCCGTTTAATTTGAATTCATAGCCAAATAGCTTTTTAGTTTGTTGAGTCTCAGCTTCAATTTTTTTCTGAACTATATCGAAACTAATTTCTGGGCTACCACCAGCCATAAATAAAATTGCTTCAAGCTGTTTCACTTGAATTGGGGTCAAGTCATTTTTAAATTCCAAAAAGCGTTTTGCCGATCCAATGTTCAATTTGCTACCAGCAAACTTTGCAAATGCTTTTTTGGCTTCGTCAGCAATTTTCGGAGTAATTGTGTCGCCTTCCACAATTTTAGTATTCAATGTCCATTCGGCTTCTTGAGCGGCAATCAAATATTTCTGAAAATCTTTGTTATAGACAGTCAAATATTGCTGCACAGAATCTTGCATGTATTTGCCAGAAAGTGCCTTGCCTTCTTTCATATTGCAAGCTGAAAATGATAGCGAAAAAGCTAAAATTACAATTGCACTAAGTTTTCCAAATTTAATCATATTAAACTTATTTTCGTTAGTTAATAAAAACATTTAAGCAATTTAAGAATTGCTTTTTAATTTAGGAAGAAAGTTTTTGAGCATTTGGATTTAATTTGTCTGAAATTAGAAATATTGATGAGATAACATATTTGAAAGGAGTGGGCCCGAAGCGAGCAGAAATCTTGCTTTCAGAGGGTATTAGCTCCATTCAGGATTTGATTTACTATTTTCCACGCACCTACATAAATAGGAAAAGTTCTTCATCTATTAAAGATTTGCACAACCAACTCAAAAATCAAATTTTTGAGATTGAAATGAATGCTGAAAAATTAATTCCTGAAAAATTACTTCGCAGCGAGGTTTCTATAATTGGCGATGTGAAAGAGAAAGTCCTTAGAAAATTTGGAAAGAACAAAACTATATTGTCTATTACAGTTAGCGATAGGAGTAACGCAAAGGCATTTCTTACTTTTTTCAATAGGGCTGAATATTTTTCTAAAGCATATAACGAGGGCGATAAGCTACTGATTAGTGGCAAACCAGAGATTGATAATTTCGGACTGAAATTCGTACACCCTGAAATTGAAATATTTGATGAAGAAGAAATTCAATCTTTCGAGGATAATAAGATTTTACCTCAGTATAGAGTTTCAGAGCTAATGAATAAAGTTGGCCTAAATTCGAGATTGATTCGAAATATTGTTAAGCCCTTATTAGAAAAATATTTAAAATTTGCCGAAGAAACCTTAAATCAAGAAACAATTGATAAATTTGGCTTTTTGAGCATAAAAGAGACTATTCAAAATTTGCATTTCCCCACAAATGATGAATTGCTCGAAAAAGCTAAGAATAGATTGAAGTTTGAAGAATTATTCTATTATCAGTTGAATTTATTGATTACCAAAAAGAGCTTGACTAAAATTGAAAAAGGTGTAATGTTTGGAAAGAAAAGCCATTCTGCTCGGCTTGTCTATGAGAATTTACCTTTTGAACTAACCAAAGACCAAAAGAAAGTATTGAACGAAATTGCTGCCGACACTAAATCTGGCAAAAGTATGAATAGACTGCTACAAGGCGATGTTGGTTCTGGGAAAACAATTGTTTCCATTTTTGCGGCATTGATGGCTCTTGATAATGGCTATCAAGTAGTAATGATGGCACCAACGGAAATTTTGGCAGAGCAGCACTTTAAGAATTTCCAAAACTTCATTGCAAATACAAATTATCAATTGGAAATGCTAACTGGCAGTTTAACCAAAAAGCAAAAGAATGCTGTAGTGGAACGCATAATGACTGCTGAACCTATGGTTATTATTGGCACACATGCCCTTTTCCAAGAGCAAATTACTTATGGCAAACTTGGTTTGATATTAATAGATGAGCAGCATAGATTTGGAGTTTTGCAAAGAGCTGAGCTTAAAAAGCTTGCAAAAGATACTTTGCCCAATGATGAAAACCCGCATATACTTGTGATGACAGCTACTCCAATACCACGCACGCTAACAATGAGCGTATTTGGAGATTTGGATTTATCCATTATCAAAACTATGCCTTCGAACAGAATTGCAATCAAAACAAAGGTTTGGTACGAAAGCAAAATTGATGTGGTTTATCAATTAATTAGAGATGAAATTACTCTCGGCAGGCAAGCATTCATTGTTTATCCGCTTGTGGAAGTATCGGAAAAACTTGAGCTCAAATCTGCTGTTGAAAACTACGAAATGATTTCTAAGCAAATCTTTCCAGAATTGAAATGTGGATTATTGCACGGGCAAATGAGTTCGCAAGAAAAAGAAGAAGTGATGGATAGCTTCAAAAGAGGTGAATTTCAAATATTAATTTCCACTACTGTGATAGAAGTTGGAATTGACATAGCAAATGCAAGTATAATGGTAATTCAAAATGCTGAGCGATTTGGTTTGTCGCAGCTACACCAATTGAGAGGTAGAGTTGGGCGTGGAAGCGAACAGTCATATTGCATTTTGATGACTAAAGATCATTTTGAATATCAAATTAAAGACAAAAGTAAGAAAGACTTCGAAAAGAAAGCAGCAATAATTCGATTGAAAACTATGGAAGAAACAAACGATGGCTTTGTTATTTCCGAAGTTGATTTGAAATTGCGTGGACCTGGCGATGTACTTGGCACAAAGCAATCTGGAGTGCCAGACTTTAAATACGCTTCATTGATAGACGATGTGGAACTAATGGAACAAGCAAGTAAATATGCTAAAGAACTTATAAACCTAGACCCTGAGCTTGAGAAAAATGAAAATGAGTTGATTAGTAAAACTTATCAAAAACTTTATAAGCGATTCAGCCATCTTGGAAATATTGCATAAAAAAAGGGGTTTCTAATTTATAGAAACCCCTTTCGATTTATTCAAGATTTTGAAGATTAGTTCAAATCTACTTGGTAAGATTTTTGTGATTGAGACAAAATGTAACGTTTGTTTACAGCATCAATTTTATATCTAAATCTAACGATAGTCATAATTGCTTTACTGCTTCCTTTTTTAACCTGACCCATTTGAATACTAGTGAATTTAACTAATTCAGCGTCATCGTTAACAACTAGTGATTGTAATCTGAAAGTAGTATCGTTGACTCCAGCCATCACCACAAACACGCTATCATCGGTAGCTGGAGTTTTTTCCCAAATTATACCTTGAGTTGCTGATGTTTGAATAATAGGTGGTTGAGGGAAGAATGATATCGGTGAAACAGACAAGATGCTATCTATAAAAGTTCCATTTTTATTTGTAAATTGAAATTTGTGATAAAAAATATCATCGAATGTTGCATTTGCTATTGGTTTTGAAATCTTTTGTATTGTTCCAGCAATACTTGCCATTGCTGAATTATAGTAATTGAAATTTATAGTCGGAACGTCTAAGCTTTGTCCATTTTCTTTTAAAATTACTGAAAATGAGCCATTTGAATTAAACACACCATTTGAGTTGTCTATGTTGTAAACAACGCAATCCATTGTAGTGTCTTTAAGTTTATCATCATATCTAAATCTATCTTTAACATAATTAACACAAATACTCCCAGTAAGTGAGTAGTCATTTTTCAAATAGTTAGGTAAGAATTTCACAGCATTACCTACTTGAGTTGATACAACTTCATTGTAATTAGGAATTCTAGTCGCTTTAATAACTAATTTTTTAATTGAATCAACTTGGATTATACCAGATTTTTTTTCTGCTTCAGTAAGAGCAGGAAATATATGGAAATATAAAGTGTCGTAGTTATCACCAAAATCAATTTGGGATCTATTGATGGTTACTTCGATATCTTTCTCAGTATTGCCACCTTGTATGTTAAACTCAATCCATCTATTTGTAGCATTTTTCTCAATTTTCCATCCATAAGATTCAGTTGGTTTTACGAATTTTATTTTAATAATCTTCAAAGTCTCTGTCTGACCAAAGTCCAATAAAGACTGATCCAAAGTGAAATCTTTACCATCGCTTGTGATTGGTGTAGCCTCATTGCTACAAGAAGGTATTACTAATGCTAAAACCACAAATAGCATTAATAAATAGCTCATATTTTTTAACTTACTTTTCATAAATAACCTTTTTATTTGAAAATGATTTGCAATTTAACAATTTAACTGCAAAAAACAATATTCACTGATGAGCATCAAAGATTAACATAAAATTAATTTTGGAACAATTTGAATATTGTAGTAGATTTGAACTCAATTAACTTACAAAAGACAAATTTGTTACTTCCCAGTTGAAAAATATTCAAATTTCTTTAGATTAGTTCTTCCTACAAGAAGAACAATTTTTGTTTTTAATCAATCGCAAATAACTGATTTCCAACTATTTAGGACTCTGCGTTATGTATGGTAAATTAATGAGACCTGAACTAGTGGAACTTATTGGCAATAAGAACTTCGCTACTATAAAAGAGCTTTTTGTCGAAATGCACCCTTCGGAAATTGCCGATCTAATTTCTGATATTGATGATGATACATTAAAATTAATTCTATTTAGACTATTAACGCAAGATATAGCTTCCGATACATTCACTTATTTTGAATCTGAAGAGCAACACGACTTACTTAAAATGATGGGTCGTGAAGAATCTGGTGTAATTCTGAATGAGATGTTTGCCGATGATAGAACGAAACTTTTAGAAGATTTACCTGCAAATGTTGTGCGAGAGTTGATAGCTCAGCTTAGCCCAGCGGAAAGACTTATTGCTGTAAATTTGCTCAACTATCCTGACGATTCTGTTGGCAGATTGATGACGAGCGAGTATATTGCTATAATAGAAGATATGACTGTGATAGAATGTTTGCACTATATTCGTGAGCATGGAAGAGATTCTGAAACAATGAACATGCTCTATGTTGTCGATACCAATGGGGTTTTAATTGACGATATTAGAATTAGAGATTTACTGCTTTCTCCATTGAATAGAACTATTCACGATATTCGAGATGACCAATTTATAGCATTGGAAGCAAATCAGCCACAAGAGGAAGCACTAAAAAGATTTAAACAATACGATAGATTTGCATTGCCTGTAGTTGATTCACAAGGCAAACTTGTGGGTATCGTTACTTCCGATGACGTGTTAGATGTTTCCGAAGAAGAGGCTACCGAAGATATTCATAAGTTAGGCGGTATGGAGGCATTGGAAGATTCATATTTGAATACTCCAATACTTGAAATGATAAAAAAGCGTGGCGGTTGGTTAGTTATTTTATTTTTATCGGAAATGCTTACAGCAACTGCTATGGCACATTTCGATACTCAGTTGCAAAAAGCAGTAGTTTTGTCATTCTTCATCCCTTTGATTATGTCCAGTGGCGGGAATTCTGGCTCTCAAGCTGCTTCACTTATGGTGAGAGCTTTAGCTGTTGGCGATGTAGAGTTGCAAGACTGGTGGCAAGTATTCAAACGAGAAATTATTTCTGGCTTGGTGCTTGGCTTAATGCTTGGTGGATTGGGAATGCTTAGAATAGTACTTTGGTCTATTGCAAGTCCAATCTATGGAGAACATTACGTACTGCTTGGTCTCACTGTTGGAATATCATTAGTAGGCATAGTGCTTTGGGGAACTATCAATGGTTCGATGCTACCATTTTTAATGCAGAAATTAGGATTTGACCCAGCTTCATCGTCAGCTCCATTTGTTGCCACTATGGTGGACGTAACAGGTATTGTGATTTATTTCACAGTAGCCACATTGATTCTAACTGGAACAATACTTTAGTAAGAATCTTTAATGCAAAACTTCTCACAATCATAACTTATAAATCATCACACATAAATCAACTATTTTTTCTTAATTTTAGTCTTTAAAATTAACGAAAAATCTAAATAAGGTAAAGAATGTACATTCCTCATTATTTTAAGAATAATAACTTATCTGATAATATTGAATTTATCAAAAAATTTCCACTTGGTATTTTAATTACAGCAAAAGATGGTTTACAAATTGCAAACCATTTGCCATTTGTAACATCCATGCAAGGCAAGGACTTAATCCTTGACACACATTTATCCAAAACGAATGACCAATGGCAAGACTTAAGTGGGCAGTACTGCTTGATAATCTTTTCTGAGCCAAATTCAATGATTGATGCCACGCTCTATGAAAACAGTAAAGAACACGTTCCTACTTGGAATTATGTTGCTATTCATTGCTATGGGGTGTGCAGAATTATTAAAGAAGAAATTGAGATTGAAAATAAATTGAAAGAAATGGTAAATAATTTCAATCCAGCTTTTGCCAAAGAATGGCAAAATATGTCTGACGGCTATAAGCAGATTATGAAGGAAGGTATTGTAACAATTGAAGTTAAGGTAAATGAAATTCAAGCAAAATGGAAATTAAGCCAAAATAAACAATATGCCGAAGTTGAAAATGTTATTAGTAAGTATGTAAATAGCAAAGAGCTAAACAAAATGGAAATAGGGATTATGATGGAGAAACATATTCCCAAAAAGTAATTGAATTTATATAAATTAATCCTTGTTGAATAAATAAGAATAATCCTTCATTTTGTCGTAAAGTAATTTTCTAGCTCTGAAAAGGTGTGCTTTCACAGTGCCAAGTGGCATATCCATCTGAATAGCAATTTCCTGATAATCAAGCTCTTCGGTATGGCGTAAGTGAATGATTCTTTTATAGTTTTCAGGCAGCTCATCAATAGCTTTTTTCAGAATTTCGGTACGTTCGTTGCGCATCATTCTGTCGTCTGGAGTAGAGTCTTCGTCTCGAATTTCAAAAGTATATTCGTCATCGCCAGAGCCAAGCGGCTGATCTATAGAAACCATTTGGAATCGCTTTTTACGCAGAAAATCAATACAATTGTTTGATGCAATACGGTAAATCCAAGAAGAAAAAGAATATCCGAATTGGTATTTATCAAGTGCATTGAAAGTTTTAATGAAGGTTTCTTGCACAAGATCTTGCACATCGTCTTCATCTTTCACCATTTTACGAATCAAAGTAGTAATGATACCACGATAACGCTTTTGTAATATGCCATATTGCTCGTGTTTACCAGCGAGAATATTTTTAATTATTTCAAAATCTTCTATGTTATTGTTTTGTTTCAAGTCAGTTTGTATTGTTTAATATTGGAATTTTGATAATAAATTTAGTGCCAAATCCTTTTCTGCTTTCAATATTGATTTCACCTTTGTGTTGCAAAATAATGTGTTTCACAATTGATAAGCCAAGCCCAGTGCCACCGACTTTTCTGGAGCGTGATTTGTCCACAATATAAAACCTCTCAAATATTCTTGCTTGGTCTTCTGATGGAATTCCCACGCCAGTATCTTGAATTTCAATTACCACTTTTTCGGCTTCCGCAAAAGCATTCAGAATTATGTTGCCAGAGTCAGTATATTTGATAGCGTTGTCAACTAAATTAATCATAACTTGCTCCAATCTGAATGAATCGGCTGTGATTAAAGGCAAATTATCTTTAATGTTAAGCTTTAGTTCAATTGATTTAGATTTTAGTTTTTCGATAAATAGAGTTTCAACATTTTTAAATATATCTTTTAAATTTACTTTCTCAAAATTTAATTCAAAATTTGGGTTTTCTATCTCTGATAAAACTAATAAATCATTAACAATATTTATTAATCTATTTGTGTGTCTTTGAATAATTTCAATATAATGGACTTGTTCTTCTGTTGCAGTTTCTTCCAAAGTTTCTATAAAGCCCTTAATAGCAGTAAGGGGAGTGCGAAGCTCGTGAGATACATTTATAACAAAATCTTTTTTATAATCTTCGAGCTTTTTTAGTTCAGTAATATTGTGAATTAATAACACCACTTCGTCTTTAGCTTCCAAATAATTTGAGCTGCAAATATAAACTTTGCTATCTATAATAATTTCTTTGGTAAGGTAATTACGTTTTTCTCTTGTTTCTTCTACAATACCGTTAATGTCGTTATTTTTTAAAATTTTGCTAAGTTTCTGTTTACTTAAATTAGATTGTCCAGCTATGTTTTGAAAACTAATATTTGAAAGGGTAATTTCATTTTTTGAATTTAGTACTAAAAAGCCATCTTGCACCGATGTAATCAAAGTGTTTAACTTGTCAGTTTGATTAGTTACTTTTTCGAATAGCTTTTTTATTCTTAAAGTCATTCTGTTGAAATTTTCAGTTAACTCATTGAGTTCATCGTTGGATTTGCCAACTTTCACTTGTATATCGAAATTTCCTTCGGCTACTTTGCGAGAAGCAAATATTAATTGATTAATCGGTTTGGATATGTTTCTTGAAAAGAGCAATATAGCAAATAGCGATAGAATTAAAGTTATTACTACTATTTTCAGAATTTCACTATTCAAATCAATCAAAAGCAAATCTAATTTTTCGGAATGTAAACTTACTCTGCTATAGGCAATAATTTGATTATTGTTAATAACAGGCAAAGCTAAATATAGCATATCCCTTTTTATGGTATTGCTAAATCGAAGACTTTTGCCTTTTCCTTCTTTTATACATTGAATAATTTCGGGGCGAGAAATATGGTTTTCCATTTTAGTTGGATCGGCTTCCGAATCAGCAATAACTAAACCATTAGGCAACATTATAGTAATTCGGTTGTCAACTTTATCTCCAATAATCTTTACTAAGCTATCAAGTTCATAATTTTGCTTTTGCAATATATATGGCTGGATTTGAAAAATTATTGTGTTATTCAAATCAGAAAGTTCATTCGTGGAGTATTCGTAATAGTTACTACGAATAGTGTGGTAAGTTAAATATAGAATTAAACTTGTCAGCACAATGATAACAAGTAGAAAGCTAACGAAGATTTTTGTAGAAAGTAATTTCAAATTTATCGCCTTTTTTTAATCTTCTAGCTTATAGCCAACGCCACGAATGTTTTTAATATAATTGCCAGCAGTTCCTAGCTTCTCTCTTAAGTTTTTTATATGCACATCGACTGTTCTGTCAAGTACGCCTTTATCGTTTGCTCCAAGGTAATCTAGTATTTGCTCACGCTTATAAACCCATCCTTTTTTATCGGAAAGTAGTTTAAGTATTTTGAATTCCGATGAAGTTAGCTCAACTTTATTACCATCAACATACACTTCATATTTCTGCAAATCAATCTCAAGATTATTGCCAACTCTGTTTTTCTTAGTTTTCACTACTTTATTTTCATCGCGGCGAATAACAGCTTTCACTCTGGCAACAAGTTCTCTTGGAGAAAATGGCTTTGTAACGTAATCATCAGCACCAATTTCCAACCCTAAGATTTTCTCAGTTTCCTCGCTTCTTGCCGTAAGCATTATTACAGGGATATTTTTGTATCTTTCGTCATTTTTCAAATACTTACAAATCTCTATTCCATCGGCATCGGGCAACATCAAATCGAGGATTACCAAATCCACTTCTGTTTTTGAAATAAATTGAAAGAAACTTTCGCCATCATCAAAACCTTTAGCTTTGTAACCTGCTTTATTCAAATGAATAGTTACTAATTCTTGAATATCAGGTTCGTCGTCCACTACCGCTATCATTTTGGGCGTAACCGAGTGTAGGGGGAATGTGCTTTCATTTTTTGAAGTTAAGTCCATAGTAACCTTTTTTAATTTAGTTTTTCAAAAATCCAGTTGTTCAAATCTTCTATTAAATCTGGCGACACAAAATTTTCTTTATCATAATCTTTTGGATTGTCAAGCTCTTCACCATAAATAAATAGGTGATTTAATTTTTCGTAAGTTTTAAAATTAACGTTGCTTTTGCCAGTTAGAATTTGTCGCCAAATTTGTTCATCTTTTTGAGGAACATTGTAATCTCGTCCGCCAAATGCAAAAAACATTCTTTTTTTAGATTTTGATATTAATTCTTTGTAATTCAAATTTTTCAAAGATAGCCAATACTTTGCAGAAAGACCAAACAAAAGACTATCCGAAGGTGAGTTTTCGTTCAGATTTTTCAATTGATAATCACAAACTTCTTTAATTTTGATGCTTGACTTCTTTACTATTCCTGTGGAATCGAATTGGCTTAGATAATCAATTTGTTCAGGTAGCAATTCTTCCAAACGTCTGGCAGGAGTAGCCAAGTGCGCTAAACCATAAATATTTGGGAATTTTTCAGCCAAAGGAGCTAATACAGTTCCACCTTGACTATGACCAAGCAGCACTATATAATTTGAATCAACTATTTCAAAGCTTTTTATGAATTCTATTGCAGCACTGGCATCTTCTAAATATTCTTCATTTATTGTTAAATTGGACATTTCTTCTTTATTCATAGATTGTCCATAAGTCTTGGTTCGTTTATCGAAGCGAACTACTAAATTACCTTTTGAAGCTAATCCCCAAGCAATGTCTCTATAAATTTTAGTTGCACCTATGCTGCCATTTCTATCGTTGGGACCAGATCCAGATAAAATAAGTATTGCATTAGTCTTAGGTAAATCAAGCGGATAGGAAACATTACAATAAATTTTATACTTGCCGCTTATAAAGAAAGTGTCAATCTCTTTGAATAAATATTTATTAATGTAAGTAGGTAGTTTGTGCGAATTATCGGATTGGACTGGAAGAAAATAAAGACCAGCTATTTTGTTTGTGGTATCTGTTTCAACAAAAAGAGTTTTATAGATTACTGACTTTTTTTCAAAAGAAACAGTGTTTTCATAAACTAAGTAACCATTTACTTTTTTAAAAGTAGTAGAAATAATATTGCCAGACTTACCATATTTAGTAAGGTTCACTTCCCAAACTTTCTTCAGCAATGAGTCTGGCAATAATTCTTTCATTGATTCATCGAAATATAATTGGCATTTCGAATAGTCTTTATTCTTCAATAAATCTAAAAATTCTTTAGACTTTTCTAATCTCAAATCACTAACATTAGCTAAAAGCGATGCCATTGATACAGTTAAACAAAAGTAAATAACTTTTAGAATCATATTCTTGCAAATGTTAAATATCTAAGTTTTTCACATACTGAGCATTTTTCTCAATAAATTCTCTACGTGGCTCTACTTGATCGCCCATTAAAGTTTGGAATATTTTGCTAGCAATAGCAGCATCTTCAACTTTAACTTGCAACAAAGTGCGAGTTTCTGGGTTCATAGTTGTAGTCCAAAGTTGTTCAGGATTCATCTCCCCAAGACCCTTAAATCTTGAAATTGAAATTCCATCCATTCTACTTGTTTCAACATCACCTGGTTCAACTGTTTTAGCTTTACCTTTAGCAATAGATTCTTGTCTGATTTTATCTATCGCAGCATCACGCTCTTTGTCGTTGTAGCAGTAAATTTCAGTCTTACCTTTTTTAAGTTTATATAAAGGCGGCTGAGCAATATATAGCTTGCCTTGTAGGATTAAGTCCTTCATATAAACATAGAATAAAGTCATCAAAAGAGTACGAATGTGAGAACCATCAATGTCGGCATCCGCCATCAATATTATTTTTCCATAACGTGAATTATCTGGGTTGAAATCTTCATCAAAACCTGCACCAATTGCAGTGAAAATAGCACGAATCTCATCGTTTTCCAATACTTTTGCCAAACGTGCTTTTTGAACATTTAAGATTTTACCTTTTAATGGCAAAATAGCTTGAAATCTTCTGTCTCTACCTTGCTTTGCAGAGCCACCAGCAGAGTCTCCCTCAACCAAGTACACTTCACATTCTTCAGGATTTTTAGAACTACAATCTGCCAATTTACCTGGCAAACCAGAGCCAATACTACTTTTCTTACGAACAAGCTCACGAGATTTACGAGCTGCAATTCTAGCTTCGGCAGCAAGATATGCTTTTTCCAAAATTCTTTTAGCAGCAGCTGGATTAGCATCAAGGAATGAATTTAGTTTATCTGCAACTATTGTTCTAATTACACCTTCTACTTCGCCATTACCTAATTTAGTTTTAGTCTGACCTTCAAACTGAGGTTCAGCCACTTTCACAGAAATAATCGCAGTCAAACCTTCTCTAAAGTCGTCACCAGTAAGTGTAATTTTAGATTGTTGTTTGTTTGAATACTCATTAGCATAGTTATTGAAAGTACGAGTTAGAGCTGTACGGAAACCAGTTACGTGAGTTCCACCTTCAATTGTGTTGATGTTATTTACGTAAGAAAGTACATTTTCTTGATAACCATTGTTGTATTGGAAAGCAACTTCTATTTCAGTGGTTTCATCATTCTTATTTGTGTCAGAACCACTGATTGAAATTGGAGAAACAATAGTGATTGCTCCTTCATCAACATATTTAACGAAGTCAACCAATCCACCTTTATAATGAAATACTTCATTTGTGCCTTCGCCTTCGTCAATAATATTAATAGCAACTTTTGGGTTTAAGAAAGCTAATTCTTTCAAACGTTCTGCTGTTCTGGTAGATTTGAATTGAACAGTTGTAAAAATAGATTCATCTGGATAAAAGTGAACTTTAGTTCCAGTTTTTTTAGAATTACCTAACGCTTGAATTCCTGTAACTGGAATACCTTTAGAATATTCTTGTCTGAAAATTTTACCTTCTCTTTGAACTGTAACAACACACTTAATAGAAAGGGCATTCACACACGATACACCAACACCATGCAAACCACCAGAAACTTTGTAAGTGTTCTTATCGAATTTACCACCTGCGTGGAGAGTACACATTACAACTTCTAAAGTAGAAACTTTTTTAACTGGGTGTGGTCCAGTTGGAATTCCACGACCGTTATCTTCCACTGAACAAGAGCCATCTTTATGAATTGTTACAATTATATCAGTACAGTAACCTGCTAATGCTTCATCAATAGAGTTATCTACTACTTCGTTAATTAAGTGGTGAAGACCCCTTTCTCCAACATCACCAATATACATAGCAGGGCGTTTACGAACTGCTTCCAGCCCTTCCAACACCTTGATACTATCTTCACTATAAGTGTTTACTTGCTTTGCTGACTTATTCTCTGACATTCCAACCTTTTTTAATGCTTATTTATTTAATATTTATTTCCAAAAATACGGAATTTTAAAGGATTTCTATTTCGCTAATATGCTCACAACCCGAAAAATTATTAACATTCTCTAATAGTTTAACCTTTTGTAGATTTAATTCAAATCTCCACTGGGGATTTATTGCTTTTACACGCATCAAATTTTTCTCAATTGAGATTGGATTACATTTTTGAGAAATTGTTTCGCCAATTACTTTTGCCCAATTATTCATTATTTTTCCAAATAGCAGCTTATCGTCCAATTGGTTTAACTTAATTGAATGTGACAAAATATCTTGCAATGATTTTGGTTCGCTTGATAGAAAATCATTCATAAATTTAAACTCTCCTTACTAATCCTTTTTCCACAAAAAACTTTGTTGTTTTTGAATGAAAATTATCGAAATAATCAAATGAAGTGGTTGTTATAAATACTTGGGCTTTAGCTAGTTCCAGCATTTCAAGTACTTTGTTTGCTCTTTCGCTATCGAGCTCAGCAAATATATCATCGAAAAGTACAATTGGAGTTTCGTTAAGCTTTTCTTTCAAATAATAGAATTCACTAAATTTCAAGCTAATTAGCAATGATTTATGTTGACCTTGAGATGCATAATCCTTTGCGAAGCCATTGTTTATCATAAAGACTAAGTCATCTTTATGTGGCCCAAAACAAGAACTACCTTTGTATTGTTCACTCTGCCGATTTTCTGAATAATATTTCAAAAGTGATTCTCTTATTTCACTTTTATTCATTTTGCCGTTGTAATTTTCTAACGAATGTGGCTTATATCTTATATCAATAGCTTCTAAATCATTGATACCGTGATAGTTTCTCATAAAAAAATCTTTAAATTCATTGATAAACTCAATCCGTTTTGCAATAATTTCAGTGCTTAACGAAATCAGAATTTCATTCCACGGTTCAATTTGTTCAAAATCAAAATATCTTTCTTTTTTACTTTTGAACAAGAGTGAGTTTTTTTGCCTAAGTGAATTTTTATAGTTGACTAAGTTTTCAAAATAAGTTTTGCTAAGCTGAGAAAGTAATCTATCTAAGAAATCTCGTCTATTTTGAGGCGAGCCAAATGTGATTGATTTATAATCTGGAGAAAGAATAACAATAGGTGCTTCGCCAATAATATTTTTGGGTAAAAGGTTGTCGCCTAAATTACCACTAAACTTCTTTTTTTGTAATAACTTATAAGCAACATTTAAAGTATAATCTACATTATTATCTCGCTTGGCTTCTATGCTAGTTTGATAGAATTCTTCTCCATTTCGAATCAAATCTCTATCCAAAGTAGGCAGGAATGTCTTGCTGAAACTACAAATTGATATTGCTTCCAATATAGTAGTTTTTCCCATTCCATTCTTGCCACTAATGATATTAAATCCCTCATCGAAATTAATATCATTATAGGTATGGTTTCTTAAGTTACTTATTTTAAGTCTATTTATTTTCATCACTTAAACAAAAGAGCTACACCTAAAAGAAATTAAGTGTAGCTCAAATTTTAAAACTCATTTTTGAATTTAGTTTAATCTAACTGGCATAATTAACATCAATAGATTTTGAGCATCTTGAGTTGGAAGAATTAAAGCAGGTCTGTTAGCTTCAGAGAATGTCATATAAACACTGTTATCTTCAATTATATCAGTGTGTTGTACTGCTTCTTCTAAGTATAAATAATTAAAGCCAATTTCCAAATTATCTACAGTACCAGAATAAGTGATTTGCTCAGTTGCTTGAGTTCCACTATCTGCATCTTCACCAGTAATCATTAAAGTGCTTCCTTCAAACTTAAGTTTCACTTGTTTAGAAGTGGCATTTGTGAAAACAGAAACTCTTTTTACAGCTTCAATAATTTGTTTTTTGTCAATTTTAGCAAAGAAAGCATTGTCTTTCGGAATTACTGCACTAAATGGTGGAAACTTCTCATCAATCAAGCGAGAAACAACCAATACATTGCCAATTGAAATTCTGATATGAGTTACTTTTCCATTGTTTTCCACAGGAGTAAGAATCACATCTTCATCTACTTTTTTCAATAGCTCCATAGTACGAGCTGGGATAATAAAGTCAAATTCTTGACTAAATTTATTCTCATCGAATTTTTTATTTGCAAGCACTAATCTATAGCTATCAGTAGCCACTACGTTCAATTCATCGCCACGGAATTGGAATAGCACTCCAGTCATAGCAGGTCTGAATTCATCTTTCGATACAGCAAATAAAGTTTTATCGTTTAAATAATTGAAATCTTCATTTGTCAATAAAGCAGAATTTTCAGACTCTAAGTTCATTAATTCTTCAATATTGACGTTATCGGTAGCGAAAAGCTCTGGTAAGTTAAGATATTCATCAGTCGAAAGACCTTTCATATCGTATTTACCAGTAGAAGATGTAATAGTGATTTGTTCATTTTCTTCATTTACAGAAAATTCAATTTCTCCTTTCCCTAGAGCTTTCACCATTTCATTGAATTTTCTAGCAGGAACAAGTATTTCACCATCTTCAATTACAGTGCAATCTACTTTTGCAATTATAGAAATTTCTTGATCAGTAGAAACTATGTTTAAAGAATTATCTTTAGCTTGCAAATGGAAATGTTCTAGCACAGGCAAAGTTGACTTTGGAGGAATTGCAGGAAGAGCTTTTTGAATAGTTTTGCTCAATTCTGAAGCAGAAATTGTGAATTTCATGTTAATATCCGATAAAATTTAACTAATTTTGATTTCTTTTTTGAATGTGATTTCAAATTAATTTTCAAGTTAAGTGAATTTAAATATCGCTACAACAAAAGTTTTAAACTCTATGTGGAGAAATTTTGATTAAAGGAAACAGCTAAAAAATGCTTACAAGATACGGCACTGACAACATAGTTATTATGTTAATTACAAGTTTAATTTTGATTGGACTTACATATTTCATAGAGAATCCTTGGTTCAAAGGATTTCTTTTAACGTTGGGTATAATCATAGCTTTGTTTACAGTTTGGTTTTTTCGCGATCCAGATAGAATGATTCCACAAGAAGCTTTAAATGACGAATCTGTTATTATAGCTCCAGCCGATGGCAAAGTAGTGGAAGTTATAGAAGAAGTAGAAAGACATTTCATAAAAAAAGAAGCTATTCGTATGAGTATTTTTCTTTCTCCTTTGGATGTTCACGTAAATCGTTCGCCAGTTTCTGGTGAAATAAAGTTCTATCATTATTTTCCTGGAGATTATTTGGTTGCTTGGCATCCAAAATCTTCTGAGCTTAATGAACATACTCAAATTGGAATAGAAAATAAATACGGAAAAGTATTTTTCAAACAAATAGTTGGCTTTTTAGCTCGCAGAATTGTTTGTGAAGCCAAAGTAGGAGATAGTCTTAGCTCTGGCGAAAAATTTGGAATGATGAAATTTGGCTCACGTATGGATATTGCTGTGCCTACAGATTCTGAAATTCTTATTAAAAAAGGCGATGTTGTTGTTGCAGGCGAAACAATAATCGCTAGACTCAAGAAATAATAACAATGAAAGTTAGATTAACAAGATCAGTTGTACCAAATTTACTTACTCTCGCAAATTTATTTTCGGGATTCGTTGCAATTATTGCTGCTTCTCAGGGTGAATACGACAAAGCTGTGCTATACATAATTATGGGTGCAGTATTTGATTTGCTCGATGGATTAGTCGCTCGGCTTATACATGCAGCAAGTGAACTTGGTGTGCAATTAGATTCTTTGTCCGATGCTGTAACATTTGGCGTTGCTCCATCGTTTCTATTGTATCAGGCATATTTTCATCAATTTGGAAATCTGGGTTTGTTCGTATCAGCTTTGCCAGCAATTGCAGGTGTTTATAGATTAGCCAGATTCAATGTGCAGTTGACAAGTTTGGAAGACAAGAAATATTTCACTGGAATGCCGATTCCTTCGGGGGCATTGACTATTATTTCTTTTGTTCATTTTTACTTACAGACAAACTTTTTTACAAGTGAAACTACTCCTATTGTTAGCTTCATACTTGTGATATTAATTGCTTTAGGAATGGTTTCAAGAATAAAGTTTCCTAATCTGCCTAGGCCTGGAAAAACTCTAAAATCGAACTTAGCACTTATTTTTGTCATTATTTTAGTGTTTGTTAGCATTTTTTCTAAAGGAATGTTAATATTTCCGATAATGATTTCTTATTTTTGTTTGTTCTCTTTGACACATTTTATTAATTATATAAAAACATATAATGAAATAGAAGAAGATGAAGAATAATTTTTACAAATTCGGATAACACAATACCAACTCAATTTATGAAAAACTACCAAGCAAAAATTTATGTAACACTTAGAAGTGGCATACTTGATGTACAAGGCAAAACTGTTGAACATGCTCTTCATTCTCTTGATTTCGATATGACTTCAAATGTGAGAGTTGGAAAGTATATTACTATGAATGTTGAAGCTCAAAACGATGGTCAAGCTTTGGCGTTTGTAGAAAGTGCTTGCAAAAAACTTCTTTCGAACCCAGTAATTGAAGACTTCCAAGTTGAAATTATAGAACCAAAAGAGGATCAAGACTAATGAAATTTGGTGTTGTTTCTTTCCCAGGTTCTAATTGCGACCACGATGCTTTAACTGTAGCTAGCAACTTTGGCACTGCCGAAAAACTTTGGCATAAAGATACTGCAATTCCTTCTGGACTTGAGTGTGTTATTTTACCTGGTGGCTTTTCTTATGGAGATTACTTGCGTTGCGGAGCAGTTGCTCGTTTTTCTCCAATTATGGCAGAAGTTGTAAAGTTTGCAAATGCAGGTGGACTTGTTATAGGTATTTGCAATGGATTTCAAATTCTTACTGAAAGTGGACTTTTGCAAGGTGCTTTAGTTCGCAATTCAGGATTGAGTTTTATTTGCAAAGATGTTTATTTGAAAACTGAAAATAAATCAACAGCATTCACAAGTGCAATTGAAAAAGATGTTATCAGAATACCGGTTGCACATGGCGAAGGTAATTTTATAGCTAATGATGATTTATTGAAAGAACTTAAAGATAATAATCAAATTGCTTTCAGATACTGCTCTGCAAATGGTGAAGTATCTAATGAAGCAAACCCAAATGGTTCAACTGAAAATATTGCTGGAATTTTCAATAAAAATAAAAATGTGCTTGGCTTAATGCCACACCCAGAAAGATATTCAGAAAGTCTGCTTGGCGGCAACGATGGGCAAATGATTTTCAAATCACTTCTTAACTCTTTAAACTAAGGAAATTTATGTTTGGATTAGGTGTTCCTGAATTACTATTGATAATAGTGGCAATAGCTTTTATGTTTGGTGGCAAAAAAATTCCTGAATTAATGAAAGGACTTGGTTCTGGAATTAAGGAATTTAAAAAAGCTTCTAATACTGATGAGCCTGAAACAAAAATAGAAGAAAAAACTAATACTCATCAATAGGGTAAGTAACTTGTTTGATATTGGTGCTGGCGAGCTAATGCTCATAGGTATTATTGTTATATTCCTTTTTGGCCCTGAAAAACTCCCTGAGTTTGCCAAAATGGTTAGCAAAGGAATGGGCAAAATGAAACAAGCCCAAGATGCCTTGAAAGATGGGCTAAGCACTATTCAAACTGAGATGAAATTCGATATTGATATTGATGCACCGCACTTACCAAAACGAAGAGACCAAATTTACATTAATGATTTACCTACAATTCCTGCAAGTGAATTGGAAATTAAAAATTTAAATAGCTCCGATGAGCTTACCAAAAAACAAAATATTAACAAAGAAAATACCGAAGAAAATACTTTATGATTTTTTACGATAGCTTGCTTCAAAGCGTCAAAAATGGCGAAACAACATTTGAGAAATTTACTGAAAGCATTTATAAGCAAATTGAATCAAGACCAAGCTTAAATTGCTTCATCACACTTAATAAAGATGCTGCATTGCTTGCTGCTAAAGAATCCGATGCTAGAGTGCAATCTGGCAAAGCTCTTCCGCTCGATGGAATGATTATAGCTATTAAAGATAATTTTTCTACTAAAGGTATTAGAACTACTTGTGCTTCGCGCATACTTGAAAACTTTGAACCTATTTATAATGCTACAACCGTGCAAAGAGTTATTGATGCTGGTGCAATATTAATTGGTAAAACTAATATGGATGAATTCGCCATGGGTTCATCGAATGAGACTTCCTACTTCGGCAATGTGAAAAATCCTTTCAATGAAAATAAAGTGCCAGGTGGTTCTTCTGGCGGTTCTGCCGCAGCAACTGCTGCTGGATTTTGCCATGTTGCTTTTGGCTCTGATACAGGTGGATCCATTCGTCAGCCAGCTTCGTTTTGTGGAGTGTATGGTTTTAAGCCAAGCTATGGAAGAATCTCAAGATACGGATTAATTGCATTTGCTTCATCGCTCGATACTGTGGGACTGTTTGCTTCAAGTGCAAATGATTTGGCTAGAGTTTTGGACGTTTTAAGTGGAGCTGACAAAAAAGACTCCACTTTAATAAAAGATTCTGCTATTAATTCATTTTCAAAATTAAACGAAAATCCCAATGTTAAGTCAGTTGGATTAATATCGCCCGATGAATTATCTAAATGCGACAAGGATATTCAGTTAACTTATAATAACTTAATCGAAAAATTGCATTCGAAAGGTATCACAACAAAAGTTATAGAATTTGAACATACAGATGCTTGGATTCCTACATATTATGTGTTAGCAACAGCAGAATGTTCATCTAACTTATCTCGATTCGATGGTGTTCGTTTTGGTACTAGACCAGAGCTAGCAGAAGGGGATAGCTTATTTAAAAAAACTCGTAGCAATGGCTTTGGCGAAGAAGTAAAACGCCGCATTATGACTGGCACTTATGTGTTATCGGGTGGTTATTACGATGCTTATTATAAGAAAGCCCAACAAGTTCGTAGAATTATTTTCAATAACTATGCTGCTGCATTTAGTGAAGTAGATTTTATATTAATGCCTACCACACCCTCGCACGCATTTGATTTCAAAGCTAAAAAAAGTAACCCACTTTCAATGTATTTGTCGGATTTCTTCACTGCCTCGGCAAATCTGGCAGGTATCCCAGCAATCAATGTTCCAGCTGGCTTTACAGAATCTGAAAAACTACCTTATGGTATGCAAATTCAAGCAGCTTATGGCAAAGATGAAGAAATAATGGCTTATGCAAATTGGATAGCTAAGCAATTAAATTGATCTAATGTTGAAGATAATTCTTAAGTTCATTGTTTTTTTATGATGAAAAAATCATCAATATTGAAAATAAAATTTCATTGTTTATTGAATTTTAGTTAAATTAAATTTGTACTAAAGGAAAAAATATGAATATTCCAGACGATCCGTTTATAATTGAGCTGCTTCCAGAATTCTTAGATAGCTGGATAGCCGATATGGATACGCAATTTGCTACATTGGTTGCTGCAAAAAATGAAAATGACACTTACCGATTGGCACATACTCTTAAGGGGTCTTGTTTTCAATTCGGAATTGATGAAATTGGAAGAATGGGTGTGGAAATTATGGCACTTGTGAGAGCTCACGAATGGGACAAAGTTGCTAGTTACGAAGCACCATTAAAGCAAAAATTTGCTGAAACAAAGAAATTTATTGAAGAAAATTTAAATAAGTAGTATGCTAAAACATTTTATTGCAATCTGTTTTTTGTCCTTATCTTGTTTCTCTCAAACAAGAATTGCCGTTATGCCTTTGGATAATATGGATGGCAAATTAGATAAGAATGTTTGGTGCTATAATATGCAAGATACTTTATATAAAGAGTTGCTCAAAGCTGACCCTGAGCATAAATTTTATATTGTTGTGCCGCCAGATTCAATTGAAGATGAATTAGCTAAATTAAACCTCGACCCTGCTAACCCACAATACAAATCAGATGTTTGGAAAGCACTTGCAAATCTGAAAATCAAAAAAGTTGTTTTAGGAAATTTCAATTTGAAAGGAGAGAAATTTCTTATGAATTTTTACATCTACGATGTAAAAATGAAACTAGCCGACCCCACAAATCAAATTCGTGACTTATTTAAAGATGAAAAAGATTTATATCTAACTGTCCCAGAAATAATGAATGCAATTCTTCCTGGATTTATTAAGAAGTAAATTATTTTTTCTACTATTACAATTTCGTTTTTAATTTATCAGTCATTTTATTTTTAGGAGAGCTAAAACATAGAACTCATTGCTAATAAAATTGAATTAAAAGCAATGCTTGTTTAAATTTTGGCAGAACAAAAAAAGAAAAAGATAGACCAAAATTTTGAGTTTGTTTCAGATTTAGAAATGGAAGAAATTCTTAATGATTTTAATCCGACTATTTTGAATTCGAATGAATACTAAGACATCACTGACTGGGTTAAAGCAAAGTGAATTTTGTAATTGATAAAAATTCAAAGTAATTGATAAAAAATTCAAAAAAGTTCCTTGCTAAAATTGATAAAGATATTGTAGAAGTAATTAGACAAAAACTTAGTAAGCTTGATTTCGAGCTCGATAATTTTGGATTTATAAAATCCAATGAACTAGATATTAAAATACTCAAAAGGAACTTGTTTCCTAAGAAACGATTAAGAGTTGGAAATATTAGAGTTATTTTTGACTATGAATTTGTAACTAATACAATCACAATTTTTGATATAAACTTTAGAGGAAATAGTTACTTGTCATTTAATCTAGTAATAGTTCCCATTCATTTTAAGAAGTTTCTGAGGAACTAACTAAGTTCATTATCATCTCACAAATAACAAACTCACTCCAGCTATTGTTAAAATTGAGCCCACTATTGTCCAAAAGTTTATCTTTTCTTTATAAATAAATTTTGAAATTGGTAGCATAATTATTGGCGATGTGGACATAAGTGTAGATGCAATTCCAATCTTAGTATGCTGAATTGCGTAAAAGCTTAATGAAATTCCTAAAAAGGGTCCAAACATTGAACCTAGTAAAATTGCAATCATTGAAGATTTGTTCTTGAAATATACTTCTTTCGGGTGCAAATATTTCTTAGCGTAAATAGAGATTGGAAGCAAGATTATAAACGCAGTTAACAGTCTATAAAGTGTACCAATTATTGGATTGAGTTCTCCAAGTAGAAACGCTTGCTTGGTTATTACAATTCCAACGGCTTGGCAAATAGAGCCAATCATTGCATAGATAAATCCTTTTCTGCTAAATTCAAAAACTGTATTCTCGGTATCTCTGAAGTAAATGACTACTCCAATTCCAACTATTGTGATAATCATTCCCAGTATGGCTATGCTTGGCAAAATTTCGCCAAGTAAAAAGTAGGATAAAATTGCAGAGAAAAATGGGCTTGATGCCATAATTAGTACACTTAGCCGAGGACCAATTAGCGAAAATGCTTTAAAATAGAATGAATCACCTATGACTAAGCCAATTATACCGCTTATTGTAAGCAACACCAATTGTTCTTGACTAAGCCCAAGATTAATGTTCCATAGAAAGCAAGTTGCTAAAATGTAAATGCTTGCCACTAGCATTCTATCCACATTTAGCTGAATAGCTCCATGTTTTCTTGCTAAAGCAGTAAATGCAAAAGAAGTACCCGACCACATAATTGTAACTAGTATTGCTGCAATTTCACCTAAATAGTTCATAAGTAGAGTTTTTATAAATTTTTAAGAAGATTAATTATTATTTTTGAGTCTAATAATATTACAATTCACAAAATTACGATTTTATTTTTTAATGTCTGATACTACTAACGAAAAAGAAGAAACAGAAACCCAAGAGGTTGGCTTTTTAGAACATTTGCGAGAGCTAAGGCAACGTATAATTTACGCTTTTCTTTGGCTAATGGGTGGTTGTGCTGTTGCTGGGTACTATATAGACCCACTAATGGATGGACTTTTATTACGACCCGCTGTGAAAGCAAATTTAACTCTTCAAAATTTAAAAGTTTTTGGGAAACCAATTCTATATTTCAAAGTTATTGTTTTGGCAGGTACAGTAATAGCATTCCCTTTTATTCTCTATCAGCTTTGGAAATTTGTAGAACCAGCACTTTACAACAATGAGAAAGGTTGGGCAAAGAAAATTACCTTCTTTACAACTCTTTGCTTCGCTTGTGGCGTTTTCTTTTCATATATGGTAATGATACCATCTATGCTACAGTTTTCTGCTGGCTTTGGCTCTTCTAATATCAAAAATATGATAGATGTTAATGAGTATTGGAGTTTTCTAATGCTAATGATACTTTCGGCTGGAATATTTTTTGAAATGCCTATGGTGTCATTTGTGCTATCAAGAGTGGGAATGTTAACGCCAAGATTTTTAAGAAAATATAGAAGACATGCAGTGGTAATTATATTTATTGCAGCTGCCATTATTACCCCAACTCCAGACCCATTCAATCAGCTAATGGTGGCAGTACCAATTTATGTGCTTTATGAAATTAGTATAATTGTATCTCAATTTTCAGTAAAAAAAATAACAGAATTGCAAGAATCTACAGACTAAAAAGTATTGTAGAAATAAATAAGAATGAAAGTATATATCTTTCGTCAATAAATTAGTTAACAAAAACAAATTAAAATGACATTAAACGATATTTGCCTACCTGTGAAAAGTAATCTTGAAGAATTCAATGATTACTTCAAATCGCTAATGCAAACCAAAGTTTCACTATTGAACTTAGTACTTCGCTATATAACTAAACGTAAGGGAAAGCAAGTGCGACCTGCTTTAGTTTTCCTTTCAGCTAAACTTGTTGGAGAAATCAATCCTCGCTCGAGCATTGGTGCTTCTATGATAGAGCTATTGCATACTGCTACTCTTGTCCACGATGATGTGGTGGATAAAGCTAGCGAACGCAGAGGAGTAGCTTCTATCAATGCAGAATGGAATAATAAAATTGCTGTGTTAGTTGGTGATTATTTGCTTTCTCGTGGTTTGCTCAATGCAGTCAATAACAATGAATTTGAATTTCTAAAAGTAACTTCCAACTCAGTAAAACGTATGAGTGAAGGGGAGTTACTCTCAATTGAAAAAAGTAAGAGTGTAGAAATTACCGAAGAAGAGTATTATCAAATTATAGGCGATAAGACTGCTTCTTTACTTTCATCTTGTTGCGAAGTTGGTGCAATTTCGGCAACAGACGACAAAGAAAAACATCTTGCGTTGAAAATGTATGGAGAATATGTGGGCATTGCATTCCAATTAAAAGACGACATACTAGATTTTGAATCGAAATCATCTATACTTGGGAAGCCAGTTGCAAACGACATAAAAGAAAAGAAAATTACTTTGCCTTTGATTTATGCTTTCAGTAAAGCGAGCAAATCGGAAGGCAAAACAGTACAGAAGATTATCAAAAATGGCAATTTGAAAACTAAAGACATAGAAGACGTCATCAATTTTATAAGAAAATATGACGGGATTATCTATGCTCAAGCTCAAGCATTGGAATATTCTAAAAAAGCAAAACTACAAATTGAACACTTTCCTGAATCTGATGCAAAAAAATCTTTATTTGAATTTGCAGATTTCGTAATTTCAAGAAGTTCTTAAAACAAAAAAGGAAAAATTAAAAATGTCAAACATAGATCAAATTATATCGCAGCAAACAGAATTACCAATTGCTTTGAAAATGACCAAAGTTTACAACTGGATGATTGGAGGTTTGGGACTTACTTCGGCAGTTGCTTATTTTGTAAATTCCACTGGATTAGTTTATGAAATTGGTGGGTTTTATTTGCTATTCTTTTTTGCCACATTGGGCTTAGTCTGGTTTATTTCAGCAAGAGTAGAATCAATGAGCTATAGCACATTGCTTGGTAGCTTTTTGGCATATTCGGCACTCAATGGCGTAACTTTTTCATTGATTCTTATGTCCTATACGGGCGAGTCAATAATGGGAGTTTTCTCATTTACAGCACTTGCTTTCACAGCTTTAAGCATCTATGGTAGGGTTACCAAAAAAGATTTAACTGGTGTTGGCTCTTTTATGATTATGGGATTATTTGGAATAATCATAGCTTCACTAATAAATTTATTCCTTAATAGTTCTATTATGTACACTTCAATATCAATTATTGGTGTATTAATATTTGCAGGACTTACTGCTTATGACTCACAGAAAATTAAAGAAGTGCTTGCTGAAAATCACGATGAAGTTACTTTGAAAAAACTTTACATTTTCTTTGCTTTAGATCTTTACTTGGATTTCATCAACCTTTTCTTATTTTTGCTAAGATTACTTGGCAACAGAAAATAAACTAACAAGTTTAAAATTAATAGTTTGGCTGAGTTTTTGCTCAGCCTTTTTTATATATGAGCAACATTTCACCATTATTTGCAGTCGAAGCCGAAGAACTACTTAATTCAGGTAGGGCTCAAGAAGCAATTGATTTATGTAAACAGGGAATAGAAGCATTCCCTAACTACACAATAGCTTACGGTATATTGGCTAGAGCACACTCCGCAATCGGCGATTCAGCTGTGGCAGAAAGTGTGTTGGAAAGTGCTGCCCAAAGTTTTCCTCGTAGCAAAACCATTCGTAAAATTGTTGATTTATCGCACTCTGGCGATATTAATCAAATTTTGCATGAATTTGAAGCTAAATTAGAAAAAGAAAATCAAGCAAAAAAACAAACTAAAAAGAAAAAATCCCAAAGCAAAAAGTTTGAAAAATCTGAAGAAGTTGCTAAAGAGTCCGATGTAATTAATGAGTTAATAGCAGATATAGCATACGACAGAATTGAAAAGAAAGTCTATCAAGAAACAATTTATACTCAAGCAGAAGTTAGCGATTTGAAGCTAATATTCACAAGCGATAAAATTGATGCTTATGTGTTGCCATTCAAAGCAAATTTTATTGATAAGAAGAAACGAGAAGCTCATTTCTCTCACGATAACTTTATGTTCCCACCACTTTTTTTTGATATTAAGTTCAATCCAGAAAAAATTGAAAGTCCTACTTTCACTAATTCTCTTGGGGTAATAGATGATGTCGAAAGAGAGATGTTTTTCGATGACGCTATTGCTACTTTCAACACTTCACTTTCTATGAATAATGAGAGTGAAGAACTTGAAGAACTAAAAGCAAAACAAGAGCAAAATACTGAATCTATTGAAACTGAATCTATTGAAATTGAAAATGTAGACAGTTCTACTTTGGATAATATTCAACAAGTTGAAGAATTAGTTGATTCTAAATTTTATGGCGATGACTTAGAAGAAGTAATTGAAGAATTAGAAGATGAAAGCAATAAACATGAGATTAATTTAGCTGAGTTAGTAACTGATATTGAAAGCAATATTAATGATCTACCAGAAAATGAGCTTGAATCTTCCGAAGAAGCTACTTCAAATCTGTTAAATGAAATTTCAGAATTAGATATATTCGAGCAAATTGAAAGCCCAATTTTAAAAGAAAATGAAAGTGAGAATTCTACTTTTGAAAGTAGATTGCCAGAAGAAATTGACATTATGAATTTGATTGAAGAATCAGACAAATCAATTGCTGAATATGCTAAGTCTTTTGCAGTAAATCAAAATGAAAATTTTGTAGAAGAATTAGAAGAAGAAGTTCAACTTCCTGTAGAAGAAGAAGTTCAACTTCCTGTAGAAGAAGAAGTTCAACTTCCTGTAGAAGAATTAGAAGCTAATTATGAAATTGATACAGATGATGAATCTGAAGAAATTGGGGATATAGTTGGCGATATTATCGGAAAAATAATAACTGACAATACTCCTCGCAATTTATCTATAGAGCAAATTGGAAATCAATTAAATAACTTTGGAGTTGAAGAGGTTGAAGAAGAAGATGAAGAAAACTATAGTGATTTTGCTTCGGAAACAATAGCAGAAATTTTTGCGGAACAAGGTGCTTATACGAATTCTATCAAAATGTACACAAAACTTATTGACCAAGAACCAGAAAAAGCTGAATATTATTTAGCTAAAATTGAAGAAATTAAAATACTTAAAAATCAATAGTAAGCAATGCTACAAAAACTTACAGCTGATTCCGTTTCTTTCTCATACCATTGATTATAATCCAAGTATTTACCACGTTTTTCACCAATCAAACTAAGCAAAGCATAGAATGGAGATAATCCGCATATTCTGAATTTGTCGTTCCTATTTGCAATTTGATAATAGAAATTATTGACATTAGCTTTTTCGAGTGATTCAATTAGTCTATGGTCGTTGATATGAATATCGTTCAACTTTGTATTGGCATCGAATTTATCTTCAAACTTTTTGCCTACATGTGATAAATCACCACTGGCAAGGTATAATATCTTTTTGCCTGAATTAGCTAATACTGTTTTCAAAGCAGTGATTTGCTTTTGATAATCGAAATCCTCATCGGGTGTAGAATTCTTTGAAAACAGCCCTTGGATTGTTCCAGTTAAAATTGGCAATATTTTAAACTTTTTATTTTTGAATAGCTCCTGAGCTAATACTAAATGAAATTCAAGAGAATGCTCTGGGAAATGTGCCAAATCATCATAAGTTACATCGCAATATTTTTCTAATTCATCAAGTAAATCAGTATCAGTTTGTAAATCGCCAAATGGAGTATTGAAATTTTTTCGAGTATACATAAAATAATTGCTTGACTTATAATGAGCTGTGCCAAGCAAGACAATCAAATCAAAATCAGATGTAGATATAGATTCAAAAGCAGGGGAATAAACTTTTGCGGAAATACCTCCTAACTTAAAGTCAATATGTGGAGCTATCAAAGCTATTGCATTTGTTGGATTGCCTTTTTTATTGAAATTAAGAATATCATTCATTTCAATGCTAAGAGTTTTTCCATTTGCCGAGTAGGAATTACCCGCACAAACTGGCGGCCTGATATTGCTATTAAGGTAATCTTTTAGTTTGTTTCTAAGCTCTTTGATTTCTAAAGTTTCTATAAAGCCAAAGTAAACCAATTGAGAATAAATATTCTGAATAATCAATTGGCTGAAATTTAAGTTTTTATTAAATAGCTTGGATTCCAAACTAGCAAGAGTTTGCTCAATGTCGAAGGATTTAATTAGCTCGATCAAATCCAATGGTATGGTTAGCTCTGGGGTAACTAAGCTAAGTGGATCTTTAAATAAATATACTTTTTCATTGCCAGAGTAAACTATTTTTACCTCTATATCTTGGCGAACGGGATATAAAATATCGAAAGTCATTTTACGCTTTGTGAATTGTTTTCTTTTTCAGACAAAGAATGGACAATTTTATTGAATCTACGAAGTATTACTAGAAATCCTATGCCACCAATCAACATTACAACAGCAAATGCTAAGAATAGTAAATTCATAGTAAAAACATAAATTACAAAGAATACTACTCCAGCTATAAACTTACTTACAGCCAATAAGAACCCAGTAAATTTAGTGTTTTTATCGGCTTTGTATTCGAATTCTTCCACTTGTATTATTTCTTGTTCGTTTGTCATTTCTGTTTATCTCAAAGCTTCTTCAAGTGCAGTGCGAGAGTCAGTTTTATCGTCTCTATACTTAATGATAATTGGAGTATAGATAGATAAACCATTATCTTTTGCAAACTCAGATTCTATTCTTCTACTGCCAGGTACAATTACAGCACCAGCAGGCACTGTCAATGGTTCGTCTTTTGTAGAAGTAATTATACGATTATTTACAGTGTCGTAAAGTTTTGTTGAAGCTGTTAAAATTACTCCAGATGCCAAGACAGCTTTTGCTTGCACTCGCACACCTTCATAAATCCCGCAATTCCCACCAATCATCACATCGTCTTCAATAATGACAGGTCTTGCCCCTGCTGGCTCAAGAACTCCACCTATTTGAGCTGCTGCACTAATATGCACTCTTTTACCAACTTGAGCACAAGTGCCAACTAAAGCATGGGAATCTACCATACTTCCTTCATCAATATAAGAGCCAATGTTTATATACATTGGAGGCATGCAAATAACTGATTTAGCAACATAGCAACCATTTCTAATTGTAGAGCCACCTGGCACAATACGAATTCCATCTTCCAAAGAAATTGGCTTAGTTGTCAAAGTGTCTTTATCAAAAAATTTAAAGTTATCATCTTTGCTTAAATCTACGATTGTGCTATACTTGAATAGCAACAATATACCTTTTTTCACCCAAAGATTAACTTTCCAATTGCCATTGCCATCTGGTTCAGCAGAGCGAATAGCTCCTGAATTTAAACCATCTAGTAAATCTTGTTGTACTTTTTTGATAACAGATAAATCTGTTAATTCGCCATTAGATATTTTTTCAATTAAATCTTGCATATTAATCATTAATTATAAAATTATGCACTTACCATCTTGAACATCTTTTTCAAGTTTTTTATACTTGTCTTTTTTCACTTCGCCATTTGCATAGCGAACAGAAACAACATCGTTTCTTCCTATTTTACTTTCTTCTCTTTTGAAAGTTGGAATAGCTTGTTCCTGTCTTTCTGCTTTTTGTGCTGGTCTTTCTTGCTCTGGTTCGTTGCTTGCATATTGGAACTGCGACATTTCAGAGTGTTGGAATTGCAATCCACGAGTTACGTTTGTATTAGTAAGAACAGGAGCTTGCTTTATAGCTGCTTGCTTTTGCTCTTTAGTTGGTACTTCTCTTTCAATCACTTGAGGGAAATATTTGAAAACAAAATTTATAGAATCTTTATTTATCTCGTAAACTAAGTTCTCAAATAAGTTGAATGCTTCTTGTTTATATTCCAATAATGGATCTTTCTGCCCATAAGAGCGAAGATAAATACCTTCTTTTAGATCGTCCATCTCACGCAAATGCTCTTTCCATTTGTCGTCAATTGTTTGCAATACAGCCACTTTTTCTAACTGACGCATAAATTCTTCCGATAGAGAGGATTCTTTTCTGTCGTAAAAATCGTTAGCAGCTTTAAGAACAGCTTCAATGAATTGTTCTATTGTTGATGTGTGGAATTGCTCTGCTGTCATTTCAATTTCTACTAAAATTGAAGCTCGAACAGTATTTATCATTTCAGTATAATTAATATCTGTAGCATTATGAAACTCTTGATACCAACCCACAGCAATATCTTCAACATAGCCAAGGATTTCTCCACGCAATCTTTCGCCTTTTAAAGCATGTCTTCTGCGTGTGTAAATTACTTCACGTTGCTGATTCATTACATCATCGTAATCAATCAATCTTTTTCTAATACCAAAATTATTTTCTTCCACTTTCTTTTGTGCATTCTCGATTAAACCTGTAACCAAGCTATGCTCAATTCTTTCTTCTTCCGAAATTCCTAACATCTCGAATCGTTTAGCCAGTTTATCGCCAGCGTTACCAAATAACCTGATTAAATTATCTTCCAATGAAATATAGAATTTTGAACTACCTGGATCACCTTGGCGACCAGAACGTCCTCTAAGCTGTCTATCTATTCTTCGTGAGTCGTGTCTTTCAGTACCAATAATTGCCAAACCACCAGCTTGTCGAACCACTTCATCAATTTTGATGTCCGTACCACGACCTGCCATATTTGTTGCAATAGTTACAGCACCTTTTCTTCCAGCTTCAGCTACTATTTCTGCTTCTTTTGCATGTTGCTTTGCGTTCAAAACGTTATGTGGAATACCTTTAGAGCGGAACATTCTGCTTAACACTTCTGAAACTTCTACTGTGGCAGTACCAACTAACACTGCTCTGCCAGATTGCAATAATTCATTAGTCTCTTCAACAATTGCGTTATATTTAGCTCGCTTTGTTTTGTACATCACATCGTTCAAATCTTGGCGTGTCAAAGGTCTATTTGTCGGAATAGTTACCACTTCTAAATTATAAATTTTTTCAAATTCAGGTGCTTCAGTTTCAGCTGTACCAGTCATACCCGACAGCTTATTATACAGGCGGAAGTAATTTTGCAATGTAATAGTTGCCATAGTTTGAGTATCTTTTTCAACCATCACATTTTCTTTTGCTTCAATTGCTTGGTGCAAACCGTCTGAATATCTTCTTCCGTCCAATATCCTACCAGTATGCTCATCAACAATCATTACCTTGCCTTCTTGCACAACATATTCCACATCTTTTTCATAAAGAGAATATGCTCTTAAAATCTGTGAAATTGTGTGAATTCTATCACTTCTTTCTGAATAAAGCACGTGGATATCATCTTTTTTCATTTGTTTTTCTTCAGGTGTCATATCATTCACACCTTCGATAAAACTTAATTCAGAGGCAATATCTGGCAATAAGAACATTTCTGAATCCTCTTGGTCATTGCAAAGCAAGTCCCTTCCTTTTTCAGTAATGTCTATATGGTGAGATTTCTCATCAATTGTGTAGTAAAGCTCATCGTCCACTTCGTGCATGTGTCGGCTTTGGTCTCTCATATAGAAACTTTCCGAATCCATTTTCAAACGAATAGCATCGGCATCTTGCATTAATTTCATCAAACGTTTATGCTTAGGCAATCCGTGTGTTGCTCTAAGTAAAGCCAAACCGATTGTTTCTTTATTTTCTTTTTTATTTTCAGCCAATAAACTAGCTGCTTCTGCCACTATTTTGTTGATCAATTGTATTTGTGAGTCCACAAGGCGTTTCACTCTTGGCTTAATTTCGTCGAACTTTTGAGCACTATGTGAAACTGGGCCAGATATGATTAATGGTGTACGTGCTTCGTCTATTAAAACTGAGTCAACCTCATCAACAACTGCATACCAGTGACCTCGTTGTTGCACCATATCATCAATGTCAGTAACCATATTATCACGAAGATAATCGAAGCCAAACTCATTGTTAGTTCCATAAGTAATGTCTTGATTATAAATATCTTTTCTATCTTCGTTGTCCATATTTGAAGTAATATAGCCAACATTTATTCCTAAGAAATCAAATACTGGTTTCATCCATTCGCAGTCACGGCGGGCTAAGTAATCATTTACAGTAACAAGATGCACACCTTTGCCGGCAAGTGAATTCAAATAAAGTGGCATAATGGCAACTAAGGTTTTACCTTCACCAGTTTGCATTTCGGAAATCTTACCATTGTGTAGCATAATGCCACCAATAAGCTGAACATCGAATGGAACCATTGCCCAAACAGACTCATTGCCAACATATTTATAGGAATGCTTGCGTTCAGTCAATCTGTTGCAAACTTCTTTCACAACAGCATAAGCTTCTGGCAATAAGCCATCTAACACTTCTTGCACTTCTGAATAAAGCTCTTTGCCAATTTCTTTTAATCTAGTGTTTGTTTCGTGAATTTCATCTATATCAAGTATATCATTGACAAGTTTATTTTCAAGCTCAAGCTTTTCAGATTCCAAATCAACAGTAGAATTCTGAATTAATACTTTGAATTCATTAGTTTTAGCTCTTAATTCTTCATCGCTCATTTCCGATAAAGTATCAAAGATACTATTGATTTCTTCTACAATTTCTTGGGCTTTTTTTACTTCTTTATCGGATTTAGTTCCGCCAAAAAGTTTAGAGATAAATTTTAACATTGTTTTTAGTAGTTATTCAAAAAATATTTGCAAAAATACGAAAATAACACCAATTCATTTACTGAATTGTGTATTACTTAAAATTAATGAAACAGGGTATAGTTTGTAAAGAAAGAGGTATTATCTCATTCCATCATAAATCATAGTATTGGAAGGGTCAAGATATTTAAGATTTTTAATAACTTCGGGATTCTTCCTAGGTATTAAAGTATTAGCCAGCTCTTGAGCTTTTGCATCGAAAAATGCTTGAAGTAATACACTTATTCCTGAAAGTCTTTTTTGTTTAAAATCTGCTAAATCATTGACGAAATTCTCAATATTTTTTCCGCCTGTTTCTGAGTCGCTCGCTAACATATCCAGACCATCTACGTGGTATGAAAAAAGTAACGAACGTAACTGCTCAAATTTTGGATCGAGCAATTCTGTAATTAAATTATGTCTTGTGAATTCGCCAGGTCGAGAATAAGTTTGCCATCCATCAGCCACATCTCTACAATTGCTTGCAACTTGTCTTGCCATATCGTAATATTTTGCACCACTTAATTCTTCGTAAGTGTCGCAATCATAACCAATTGCCAATAGTGTATAGAAATCAATTAACGATAAAAACTTATCGCAACGCAATGGATTGAAAGCGAAATTACCACCTTGGTTGTATTCAAAAGACCAATTTTCTAAGAAAAACTTAGTTGAAGTAGAAACACCACCTTCACTACCTTTTATGTATCTGCTTGATACGAAGATTAATTTAGCTGAGAATCTACCATTTGAACCACCGCTCAAGTAAATAGAAATGTTGATCGGGATTTTTGGCCCAATCCAGTCTTTATCAATAAAACGCTGAGTTTTAAGATAATTAGTTAAATCTCTTTCCAAAGTAGATACAAATATCTTAGCTTCTGGAGCGAGTGGCTCCATATTGATATTAATAGTCGGTGCCACTTCCTGTGCTTTCAGTGTGTCTGTCACACAAAAAGTCATTAAAAGAGAGAGGACAAAAACTATATTTACTTTAGATTTGGATTTCATTTTTCATTTCCATAAAAAAACAATAACGTGAAAATAAGAAAAATATTCTAATCTCCACACTATAGATACGTTCAAAACTTATAAAAAGTTAAATTCTTTAATTTATTTCTAATTTATATAGAATTTTCAGAGTACTTTCTGAAGTTATCTAAAATTGCTTACCACCCAGCTTGCTGCATATCGAGAGGATTGGTTTGCTCTGGTTCGAATATTTCAGTAATTTTAGTATTCCCATTCTCAACATAAAAACTAATACTTACTTTTCTATTGTCTTCCAAAGTATATTCAATCAATTCATTTTCGATAACTTTAGTATAAGTTCCTACGAAATCAAAGATGAAACTGCCATCTTTAGCAGCCATTGTGAATGTAAACCTACCGCCAACTTGCAAATCATTTTCAGCTTTTGGAGTATGCCAATCATCGGAAGCATTGTTCCAATTCATTATATCAGTGGGGTTTGTCCACTTTGCCCAAACAGTTTGCAAAGTAGCATTTATTAAAGTTGTAACAACTATTGCGTTTTGTTCCAATTTACTTGGTCTCCCTTAAGTTAAACATCAAAAGCAACATTTCAATTAATTAATAGTATCTCAAATAAATCTTTTTGTTTGGCTTTAAAAATATAATTACTGCTTCTTTCCAAAGTAAACCAAAAAGAAAATAATAAATGCAAAATAAGAAAAATAATTTACTTTACAATTATAGTATGAAAAATTCTATATCAACACTGATTTAATTTTTGAAATTTTGTTTTCTCTCTCTGTCTGAATCATTAATACCAAGAAACAAAGTAGCTTGTGAAACATTTCTAAAGAAAAATGTTTATATTTGTTTTCTTTTACTTTACTTTTCAAATGAGTAAATTCAATGTCAGTTAGAATTGATGTCAATTATCTGGGTGATTTGCAATGCGAAGTGATACACACTCCTTCGGGCAATAAGTTTTATACAGATGCTCCGCTTGATAATAACGGTCAAGCTAGGTTTATTTCTCCTACCGATATGCTTGCAGGTTCAATAGCTTCTTGTGTGGCAACTATTATGGGCATTAAAGCTAATGCTAACAATATTGATATTACTGGATTGAAAATATCAGCTATAAAAGAAATGATTAACGACCCATTCAGAAGAGTTAGTAAGCTTTCGCTTGAGATAACTTTTGCAAAAAAATTGGAACAAAAGGAATTTGACATTTTGGCAAATGTTGTTAAAACTTGCCCTGTTACTCGCAGTCTATTGCCAGAAATTGAACTAGATTATAAATTTAACATAGTGGAATAAGTATGAATATACTAATTATAGAAGATAGTGATCTTGACTTCAATCTAATAAAGTTAAAAATGAAGTATGCAAAACTTGATAAAATCAAAGTTGATAGAGCTACTTTATTGAAAGATGCATTATTGAAACTGACAAATGAAAAATATGATGTCATTATAACTGATATGAATTTGCCAGATTCATATAGCAACGAAACTTTTGAAATTATTTACAAACTCTATCCTAATATTCCGATAATTGTAATGACTTCGCAAGATGAAAAAGAACTTCCTCGCCGAATAATTGGAATGGGTGCTAAAGACTTTATTTTCAAAGATATTGATTATCCAAATGTAATTACTGAAATTCTGAAAAACGGTTAATCATAATCAAATGATTTCAACTCGCAAAGAAAGAATTGGTTGGTATCTATACGATTGGGCAAATTCTGCATTTGTTACCACAGTAATTACTGTTTTCCTTGGTCCATACTTAACATCAATCACAAAAGCAGCAGCAGATAGTTCTGGTTTTGTACATCCTTTTGGAGTCAGTATATTCTATGGCTCTATCTTTGGCTATGCAGTTTCATTTTCTGTCTTTCTACAAATATTTCTTTTGCCTTATCTTGGTGCATTAGCAGACACTTCGCATAATAAAAAACTCTATTTGGGAATATTTGCATATCTCGGCTCATTTGCTACTTGTAGTTTGTATTTCTTAAATGGTACGAATTATCTATTTGGTGCAGCTATATTAATCATAGCTAACCTTAGCTTTGGTGCTTCTATTGTAATATATAACTCAATGCTCAATGATGTTTCTTCTAAAGAGAATTCAGACAGCGTAAGCTCAATTGGATGGGCAATTGGTTATATAGGTGGGGGATTGGCACTTGCCTTGAATTTAATTGTTTTTTCAAATGCAAGTAGTTTTGGAATTACTGAATCCGAAGCGGTGCGAATTGCATTTGTTACTACTGGAGTTTGGTGGGCAGTTTTCACAGCATTTTCGTTAGCACTTTCCAAAAAACTATCTTTTAAAGTAAGTAATAATGTAAATCTTTACAAAAAAAGCTACTTGCAACTTAAAGATACAATTAAGCACATTAAAGAACACCCAAAAGCAATGAAATTTTTAATTGCTTTCCTTTTTTATAACGATGGAATTCAAGCAGTTATTACATTTTCATCTATTTTTGCTGCAATTGAATTAAAAATGGAACAAAGTGATTTGATAACTGCAATTTTGCTTGTGCAATTTGTTGCTTTTTTTGGAGCATTGCTCTTCGGAAAGATTGCAAATAGGATTGGAGCAAAAAGGGCATTGATATATTCACTTCTCATTTGGATTAGTGCATTAATTTCTTGCTATTTCTTTGTGCAAAATGGAAGCCATTTTTATTACTTAGCAATTGTTATAGCAATTGTGCTGGGTGGCACACAAGCTTTGTCTCGTTCCTTGTATTCAAGATTAATTCCTAAGAATAAGGAAGCAGAATACTTTAGTTTATATGAAATATCAGATAGAGGCACGAGTTGGCTCGGCACATTTTTATTTAGTTTTTCATTGCAATTCACTCAAAGCTATAGAATAGCAATAGTATCGTTAATTATATTCTTTGTGATAGGTCTAACGTTACTTTGGAATTTCAAAGAAGAAGGTTAGTCTGCCAATTGGAAAGTAAACAAAGCCATTCCAAACTAAGCAAAAATATTCTGAAAAGTATTAAAAGAATTTTCATTCAACATAGGTCTGGTATCCAACCCCGAAATAAAAATAAATCTTATATAAATAAGTAAAGCCCATAACTTAAGTTATGGGCTTTTTGTAAATACTTTAATTATGTCTTCTTAATTATTCAGATTTCAACATATTCATTACTTCGTCAAGTTTAGGAGTAATGATAATATCTGTTCGTCTGTTTGATGAGCGAGTTTCTTTGGTTTCATTGCTGCTAATTGGGTAGTATTCACTTTTCCCAGATGCTGTTATTCTTGTTGGTTCTACAGCTCCTTTTAGAGAAAGAAATCGAACTACTTCAGTGGAACGCAAAACGCTCAAATCCCAATTGTCGTCGAATTTACCACCACCAGAAACTGGTTGATTATCCGTATGACCTTCCACCAAAATATTCAAATCTTGCTGTTGATTAAGTACTTTTGCAAGTTCAATCAGGGCTTCTTGTCCTGTTTTATCAATTGCAGTGCTGCCAGATTTGAAAAGTAATTGGCTTGAAAGTGAGACATAGACTTTGCCATCTTTAATAGACACAGTTAAGCCACTTTCAGTAAAGCCAAGCAATGCTTTATTCAATCTTTCTTTTAGAGAATTCATAGCACGTTCTCTAGCTTTCAGCTTCTCATTGATATCGTTTAATTTCAATTCATTTTTTTGAATTTGAGATTGTAATTTTAATTTATCCGATTCAAGCTGAGAGATTTTATCAATCAATTCCGAATTCTCTTTGTTAGAATTTTGTTTTAAAGATTCTAATTGAGACTTCAAACTTTCAACTATTTGTTTTTGTTTTACTAAATCATTCTTCAAAGTTTGAGCTTCAATATTTTGTGCGAACACTTTATCTTCTGAATTTTTATAATTCAAAAGATAAGAATCAGCAACTCTTTGAAGTGAATCTCTTTTTGCAACCATTTCATCATAAGTTGATTGGCTAACACAAGAGCTTAAAGAAATTGTGACAAACAAAGCAAGAACAAATAAATAGTATTTTTTCATTAATTTAAGAATAATAATTCCCTGTATTTAGGTAATGGCCAAGTTGCATCGTCAGTAGTTTTTTCTAATTCATCTGCGTGCTTTCTTATTAAATCGAAATATGGCTTCACTTTTTCAAAGAACGCTTTTGCAGTGTCCGATTCTTTTGGTAAGTGGTGAGCAATATGTTTTTCATGTTTCATTTCTTCAATTAATCTTTGCATTTCTTTTAAGCTATGAGAAATAGATTTAATCATTGGCTTAATGATGTTCGCTTCTTCGTCCATACCAATTGAAATCAAGTCTTGCACATTGTGAATCAATTTACTTTGGTATTCTATAACAGCTGGAATAATTTGAGTTGTTGCCATTTCTGAAATTATTCGAGATTCAATGTCTAATTTTTTGATGTATTCTTCTACATAAACATTGTATCTAGCTATGATTTCAGATTCATTATAAATACCATTATCTATAAAGAGTTTTTTCGATTCTTCAGTCAAATAGATTTCTAAAGCTTCTGGTGTAGATTTGATGTTTTTCAATCCACGGCTAGCAGCTTCATCTACCCACTCTTCGCTATAGTTATTGCCATTGAAAATGATATTATCAAGATCGGAAGCTAATTTTTTTAGCACTATTTTAATTGCAGAGTTAGTTTCTTCGCCAGATTCGATTAATACTTCAACTTCTTTTTTGAATTTAACCAATTGGTCTGCCACCATAGTATTCAAAATAGTCATTGGGTTAGATACATTCACAGAAGAGCCAACAGCACGGAACTCAAATCTATTTCCAGTGAATGGAAATGGAGAAGTTCTATTTCTGTCAGTTGTGTCAATGCTAAATGAAGCAATTTTGCTTAAATTCATATCCAAACTTGCAATTTCATTTTCAGTATTTTCAATACCGTTTCTGAAATCATCAATAACTTTTTGAAGTGATTCACCTGTATAAACAGAAATAATAGCAGGAGGAGCTTCATTTGCACCAAGTCTATGTTCATTGCCGACAGTAGCAATACTTGCTCTAAGTAAATCGCTATGATTTTGAACTGCTTTAATAGTGTTTATAAAGAAAGTTAAAAATCTAAGATTTTGACTTGGGTTGTCGCCAGGTGAAAGTAAGTTTTCTTGTTTATCTGTGGCAATAGACCAGTTATTATGCTTTCCAGAACCATTGATACCAGCATAAGGTTTTTCATGGAGTAAAACTCTCAATCTATGTCTTTTTGCAATTTTATCAATAATATCCATCAAAAGTTGATTGTGGTCGGCAGCGACATTTACTGTTTCAAACATTGGAGCGCATTCAAATTGAGTAGGAGCTACTTCATTGTGTCGTGTACGAACTGGAATCCCCATCATTAAGCAATCGTCTTCAAAGTCGTGCATAAAGTCTTGTACACGTTCAGGGATAGAAGCAAAATAGTGATCGTCCAACTGTTGCCCACGAGCAGCATTGCTACCGAAAAGAGTTCTGCCACAAAGCATTAAATCTGGTCGTGCATTGAAAAGTGCTTCATCAACAAGGAAATATTCTTGTTCCCAACCAAGAGTTGGCGACACTTTTTTTACAGTAGAATCAAAATAACGACAAACATCGGTTGCTGCTTTATCAACTGCATTTATTGATTTCAATAAAGGCGTTTTTAAATCTAATGATTCGCCAGTATATGAAATAAAAATAGCGGGAATACATAGTGTTTTGCCGTGAGCAGATTCCGAAATAAAAGCATAACTTGAGGGATCCCAAATTGTGTAGCCACGTGCAGTTGCTGTTCCTCTAAGTCCACCAGAAGGAAAACTAGAGCCATCAGTTTCTTGCTTAATTAAATCAGATCCATTGAAAGATTCAACTACGTTTCCTTTTGTATCGAAAGTGAAAAAAGAGTCATGTTTTTCAGCAGTTTTACCAGTCAATGGCTGAAACCAATGCGTGAAGTGGGTAGCACCATTATCCATAGCCCAATTTTTCATACCAACTGCCACAAAGTCAGCAGTTTTAGGGTCTATTTGTTCACCTGTTTCTATTGAGTTCATTAATGAATCGTATGCTTCTCTCATTAAGTATTTTTTAATTGCTTCTGGCCCGAATACATTTTTACCAAAGTATTCAGAGATTGGTTTCCCTTGGAAGTTAGAAATAAAACGTGAATCAGAGCGGTCGGCATTTACCCTTTTAAGACTGTCGCTACGAATTGACATAAAAATTGTAGTAATTAGTTGAAAAAATGTTTACTAAATTAATTTAAAATTTTAAAAAATAAACCGTATAATTAGCTTATTTATTAACACTACAATTAATCATCGTTTGCATCAGAAAAATATTTTTTAGGAAATTCAATTGCTTCAAGTTGTCCAATTGAATTTGAAATTTCAGACCAAAACTCAGTATCAAATGAAATTTTAATAATTGTACAAGTAGGCACATGCCCAACTATATCTTGAATAAGATCATTAGCTAAAAGGGTAATATCTGGATTATGACCAAAAACTGCTACTGAATCTATTGAATCATCGAGTTGTGAAATGATTGTAGGAATTTCCTTTTGCCCATTGGAATAGATATCTCTATTGAAAGTGATTTCGTTGGAATCAATACCAAATTCATCAGCAAAAAAGTTGGCTGTTGTCATAGCTCTAACGGCAGGGCTAGAAATAATTTTTTGTGGAATTTCAAATAATTCTTTGAATTTAGCTGCCATAAAAGGTGCATCTCTCAAACCTCTTTTGCTAAGTGTTCTTTCAAAATCTTTTAATTGAATATCGCCCCAATCCGATTTGGCGTGTCTTATTAAGAATAGGAATTTCATTTAACGGTTTAGCCCGAATCTATTAATGAATAATTTTATTGATAGCCAATGCTTCAATGCAATAAGTATTTTGTGGAAACCATTCACTTTAATTTTCTTTTCGAAAACATTATAGTTGTTTAACTCAATCTTTTCTAATAATCTATAGTAAATCGAATCCATAATTTCAGCAGGAAATAATCTATATTTCTCATCTGGTCGTAGTGAAGTCCTTGCTTTATGGTAGTAATCTCTTACTCTTTGACATTCAAATTTCATAAGATTTATAAAATTATCATTGTAAAGTTCTGAGATTAGGTCTTCTTCTGAATAATGAAATCTTTCCAAATCTTCTTTAGGCAAATATATATAACCTCTATCTTTATCAACTTTTATATCACGAAGAATATTTGTTAGTTGCAAAGCATAACCCAAGTTGATTGCATAGTTCTTTGTTTCTTCATACTTATACCCAAAAATTTCAATTGCCATAAGACCAACAACTGAAGCAACATTATAGCAATATTCTTTCAATTCACCAAAAGTGTTGTATCTATTTTGAACCAAATCTCTTCTGCAACCATCAATTAAGTTAAGAAAATACTGCTTTGGAATAACAAAGCGTTCAATAACATTAGCAAGTTTTAGTATGATTGGATTGTTATCCTTAAATAGATATATCTTATCAATTTCTCTTTCCCACCAAGCTAATCGAGCAAGTTTTTTTTCTAATACTGTTGTATCGGGTGTAGGAGTGCTATCTACAATATTATCAATATAGCTACAAAAAGCATAGATAGAAGTGATAGCTCTTTTTTCTTCGAGTGGGAGAAATGAAAACGAATACAAAAAGTTAGAACTCTCCAACTGTGGCGGAGAGACATTTTCGTAGGATGCTAATTCTATTTGAGTAACTACTTGATTCATTTAGATATCATCTCGATAGAATTTTTTGATGCAATAAAACGTTAGTAATAATTATGATTAAGTCAAATTTAACTAATTTAGGTCTTATTTCAAATATATTTTTAGTTTTTCTTAGCTTTTTAATCATTAAAAAGCCACTTTCTATAATTATAGCAATTTCCAGTTTCAAACGATAGCTTTTTAAATTCTTAACTAATTGAGTACCATCTAATAGCAAAGACTCAGTATAATTATAAAGTTCATCGAGCATTGCTTCGGAATTGTTTTCTTCGTCAGTCAAAACAAACAAGTCATCAGTCATTGCTATTTGAATATTGTATTCATTCATTATTTGCTTAGGAATGAAGAGTCGTTTGTTTCTTAAATCAATGCTTAAATCTTGCCAAAAGTTAATTAGTTGCAAGGCGGTACAAATCTTATTGGAAAAAGCTATGTTGGATAATAAATTTTCACCGAATAAACTGAGGACTAATTCACCTATAGGATTGGCAGAATTATCGCAGTAATCTAATAAATCGTCATAAATATTAGCTTGGAAATCAGCATTCCCATTTTCTCTTTCTATATCCCAAATAAAAGCAACTATTAGTTTTTTGAATAAGTTAATATCAATCAGTTTTTTATGTATTGTATCAGCTAATGCATTGAAGATTGGATTGTTACTTTGATTACCTAAATAGACCTTCTCTAAATTATTAACGAAATTATTCAAACAATCTATTTTATCGCTTGAGCTTATTTCTTTCAATTCATCTGAAATATCATCTGCTATTCTAGCAAATGAATAAATTGCATAGAAATGTTTTCTTTCTTTTTGGGGTATAAGCACACTTGCGACAGGGAAATTCTCATAGTGAGATGTTGCAATTTTTTCGCAAAACGAATAACTTTCACTAATGTTATTGGAGCTGAAATTAGAACAGTTTAATTCAGTTAAAGATATATATTCTTGACTACTAAATTGCATAATTACTTTTCAATCACTGAAAGCTTACCTGAAACAACATCATCTTTAAATGCAACGGTGTAATAGTAAACACCAGAATTTAAATATTTTTCTGGGTTTGACAGCCTAATCACTTTTTTGCCATCTATTAATAACGTTTCACCAATTCCAGAAAAAGCAACAGAAAAGTCCAAGTTCATAATTTTGAGAGTTGGCATTTCAAAATCGAAAGGTTTATAGTTGCAAGGAGCTGAAAAATAGATTGAATTATCTAAATTCAATTTGATTGGGCTTGGAAAAGAATATGAAAAACAATCACTTTTTACTCCTGTTCTACTATAACTTTCAAAACAAGTATTGTCCGAACTTTCAATATTACAGTAATAATTTAAGTTTTTGACCTTACTAAAGCCATTTTGATCGAAGTTTTGTAGTATAACCTTAGTTGCTGGATAGCCAGGTCTTTGAGTCATATCTGAGGAAATGTTTCCTAACTTTGCTTTTGCTAAATCAGAATTAGAGATAACAATATCTATAGTATCATTAGTATTAGTGTTGTTACTGATAACAATCTTTCTATATGCAAAAAAAGACATTGGCATAAGTTTGCGAGAGTAATTTTCAATTGGGGGTGCGTAGAATATGTTGTTATTGTAATTAGCAGTATCGAGCAAATTATCGTATCTCATTGCTGGCATCAAATCAGCATTGGCAAAATAGTTACCTTTAATGCTTTGTTTTCCAGTATGGTAAATCCATTCAGTATATTTGCACCAATAGTAGTCCAATCGTTTCCCGCTAATCGAATAAGCAGCAGAATCCATACTGATAAATAAAGGGATTTTATTTGAAGATATTTCCCAAGTAAGTTTTAAGAAATTATCGCCAAGCAATTCGTACATCATCGTCCCAAAGGTAGCCAATGAATAACCTGAAATGAAATCACCATCTGCCAATGAGATAGAAGTTGAATTTTTCATTAAGTAATTCATATACGAAGTGAAATCAAGCGATTCTGGGAAAAGTCTATTTTCCATGTGAGAGCTAGACATTTCAGGAATATTTCTATTCTCGTTTTGCCATGCATATCGGAATTGAATTGCGTGGTGAAACTCATGTGCAATCGTAATTTTTAAGCAAGTAATTGGTTCTTCAAAATAAGTTTTTGCATTTTTTCCAAATTCTATTAGACTTGAATCCGTTTCACTATAATTGTTGTCCAAAATTATATAAGAATAAACTTTTTTGAAGTCTGCACTGCCAGAGTTGTCATCTGGAAAAGTAACTCCGTAATAACCACCATAAGTAACACCCAAATCAACTAAGTAAATATCGTAAGCTTTGCTCCCACCCAAGCCAGAGTCTGGAATAGGGGAGTTATAACCAATTTCAAGTACTTCTACTTGATAAACATATTCTAAATAAAAGTCCATAGAGTCAATATAGTCAGGAACTCCATTTGAATTTTCATCAATAGTGATTATGCTATTTAAACCAGTTTCTGTATAATGGATTAGAAAGTTTTTATTTGAAGTTTCATGCCTTTTTTCTAAAAAATCCATATTGCCGCGAAATGCCAAATCTTGTATAGATTGAACTTGAAGATTATTAGATTTTGAAGGTAGATTCAAATAAGTAGCACACTTCTTTGGAAGAGATTGAGTGTTTAAGCACAGCAATAAGGAGTTCATTAATACTAATAAAACTAATGAACGTAAAGCATTAAACATAGCTTAATTTGAATTGATTATTGAAGAATTGATTATTTAAAAATTTCTTTTAACATACCCCAAGTTCTCTTGATGCTATTCACATTGTGAGTAACAAATGTCACATCGGAGTAATTGGAAGAGTTATCAAAATTGACTGTCTTGATTCTGTAAGTGTAAAGATTACCTTCTACAGAAGCACCGCCGTTGTTTGCTTGTAAAAAAGCATCTTGATCGGCATACTTATAAATAGATCCGTCATTCTTTGATTTATGTGTTGAAATTTTTCGGAAAGTATAGTTATCGTTAGATCTTTCAATTTCGTAGTAGTTGACAGCGGCATCACCAGCGAATTTCCATTCTATGTTTATAGCACTTCCTGTTGATTTTGCAGTAAATAAATCGAAGTTTAAATTTCCAGCAAAAGCAAAAACGCTAGCTATAAATAGCAATATTATTATTTTAAAGTTCTTCATAATTGATAGACTTTTAGTTTACGAATACAAAATTATTTAATTTTGTTGTAAAATTCAAGTAGAATATTTACTAAACTGTAAAAAAGCTCAATAATGACAACCCTAATTAGAAAAACATGACTAGTTTATTTAACGAAAAAGATGAAAAGCTATTGCAAATATATGAAAAAAATTTGCAAAATAAACCTTTACCCGAAAGAGTTAGACCTTTGGTGCTTGATGATATCATAGGCCAATCCCACTTAATAGGGGAGAATGGAGTAATTTCAAAGCAAATCAAACAAGGCAAAATTCATTCAATGATTCTTTGGGGAGAACCTGGAACAGGCAAAACTACTTTGGCAAACATTATTGCAAATAGCTTGGACTTGGAATTTCTTTCACTTTCTGCTTTGGATTCGGGTGTGAAAGAATTGCGGCTTGCTATTAGCAAAGGTGAAGCTAACTTCAAACGAGGCAAACGCACTTTACTTTTTATTGATGAGATTCATAGATTCAATAAATCCCAACAAGATGGTTTGCTATCAGCTGTGGAAAAAGGTTTTGTAGTTTTAATCGGAGCTACCACAGAGAATCCTTCGTTTGAAGTGAATTCGGCTTTATTGAGTAGAAGCACTGTTTTCAAACTTAACTCTCTCACTAATGATGACATTAGGCAAATCCTTCAAAATGCAATTGCAAAAGATTCTTTGTTGAAAACAAAGAAAATTGAATTTGAAGACATTGAAATAATGATTGATTTATGTGGAGGAGACGCTAGAAGAGCTTTGGTTTATTTGGAAAATATCATTTCTCAAATGAGCGATAAAGATGAAATATATATTTCAAATAAGTTAGTGAAAAGCGTAATCAATAAAAGTATTTCCAAATACGATAAAAAAGGCGAAAACCACTACGACACAATTTCTGCTTTTATTAAGTCGATGAGAGGCAGCGACCCCGATGCTGCAATATTTTGGTTAGCAAAAATGCTGGATGCTGGAGAAGATGCAATCTTTATTGCTCGTAGAATGGTGGTGTTCGCAAGTGAAGATATTGGAAATTCCGACCCTCAAGCTATTCAAGTGGCGATAAGTGTTTTCCAAGCTTGTCAATTAATTGGCTTACCTGAGTGTAGGATTAACTTAGCACAAGGAGTTACTTATTTGGCTTCTACAAACAAATCCAATGCTGCATATATGGCAATAGAAAAAGCTAGTGGTGAGATTCAAAAAGGAATTGATACAACTGTACCATTGCACTTAAGAAATGCACCTACGAAATTAATGAAAGAAATGAATTATGGTGTGGAATATCAATATCCACATTCTTTTCCATATAATTTCATAAAACAGGATTATTTCCCAAAAGGAATGAAAAGGAAAAAATATTATGAGCCAAGTTCGAATGGTTTTGAGAAAAAGCTTAAAGAAAGGTTGGAAACACTTTGGCAAGAAAAAATTGATTAGTTTGGAAACTTACTTGAAAATCTAACGTTTTTATAATTGATTATTTTTAATTTTGTAATTGTAACTATTGTAATTTTGCAAAAAAATTAAGGAATTCTGTAAACTTATGAAAAAATTTGTATTATCTATCTTCGTTGTACTTACTTTGTTTATGAGTGCAAATGCTCAGAATAATTTAATAGTTGGTGCTGGTGGAGGGTTGGTTTATGGCGTAAACGAATCTCCAAAAAGAGATTTGAATGGTGCTATTAGATTCAATGCTGTGCTTACAAATGCTTTTGGTTCATTTTTATCGCCAGAACTAGGAGTAAACTTTTTAAGCTTAAGCTCTAAAGAATCAAGTGTTTTTAAAACTTCAATTGCAAATATTGATTTGGGATTGCGTTGGTATTTTATAGAGTTAGGTGATTTTAAACCATATATTTACGGTGGTATTGGTGTTGGTTCATTCAATAGCAAATATAACTATTGGCATTCTGAATTCATTACAAAAGATGGTGCAGACTTAGATAAGGCAAATGGTACTGCTTATGGCAATCCAAATGAAACAGTTTTGCGTGGCGAAAACTATAACGAAATGAGAACTGACATTTTGAGCAAAGCTGGTGGAAGAGATGCATTCTATGTTAATGGCGATAGAACTTCATTGGATGGTGCATCTAAAGGTACTGTACTTTTAATTCCTATTGGTGGTGGGGTTACTTATCAAGTTTCAAGAGATTTTAATGTAAATCTTGCTATTTATAATTATTTCACAAATAGCGATGAAATTAATCCTTATGCAGACGGTGTTAAAGATGCTTTTTGGTCTGGATTACTAACAATAAACTATAACTTTGGGAATATCTTCGGCGATAACAACGATGAAGAAGATACTCCATTTCCAAATTTCATAATGGGAACAAGTTTGAATTTGGAAACAGTTACTTTTGAAACTGGTAGCAGCAAATTAGATAAAGAATCTAATAAAATCTTGCGAAGAGCTTTTGTTACTATGAACGATAACCAAACTATTGAAGTTAAAATCGAAGGTCATACCGATGATGTTGGAGATTCACAAATGAATATGAATTTATCGATTGAAAGAGCTGAAGTTGTAAAAAAATGGCTTGTTGATAAAGGAATTTCGCCAAGTAGAATATCTGCAAGTGGTTCTGGTTCAACTAAACCATTACTTTCAAATGATTCTCCTGTTAATAGAGCTAAAAATAGAAGAATTGACTTTATTAGAACTAAATAATTCACTATTTAGTTTTCAAAATTTAATTGACCCATTTGACTTTATAGACAAATGGGTTTTTTATTGAGGTAAGAAATAGATATTTTTACATTCAAAAATCAATCTAATTATGAATTTGTATGAAACTTGGTATATTTCCGCTTAATCTTGTTTTGTTTCCCCAATCTCTTTATCCTCTTCATATTTTTGAAGAGCGTTATAAGGAATTGATTAAAGAATGTATAGATAATGAATTAGAATTTGGAGTTAATCTTGTTTCAAATTCTAAATTCTTTGAAATTGGCTGCACTGCCAAAGTTGTAGATGTTTTCAAAAAGTACGACGATGGAAAATTAGATATAACAATCGAAGGTGTTAGGAAATATAAACTTATTAGTTTTTCCGAAGAAGAAAGAAGTTTCTATACAGGCGAAATTGAATTGATTGATGAAGATGAAAGCACAGTGCTTGATTATCAGTTGTTTATGGATTGTGTGGAATTTTACAACAAAATTGTTGAAAGAATACAAGGTTTTCATTTAGAAAAAATTAAAATTGGCGGGCTACATACTAAACTTCCATCATATTTTATAGCTCAGAAAGCTGGTCTGACTCCCGAGCAGAAACAAAACTTGTTAGAAATCAATAATGAAAATAAAAGATTGGAGTTTATGCTCAAGCATTTGAAACGAATAGCACCTGTTGTGGAGCAAGCCGAAGTAACAAATAGAATTATACGATTAGATGGTTATATCAAACCAAATTTTAAAGAATAAATCCAATGTCTAATTTATTTAAACAAATAAAATTTCCTAAAGTATTAGGTATACTAAATGTAACACCTGATTCATTTTCCGATGGTGGTAGATTTTCATCTGTTAATAAATCTATTGAACACGCTATTGAAATGCTTGAAGATGGAGCCGATATAATTGATATAGGTGGCGAAAGCACAAGACCAGGTGCGGAAAGTGTAAGTTCAAAAGAAGAATTGAAAAGAGTTATTCCAGTGATTGAAGGAATAATGAAACTAAAGCCAAACGCAATCATATCAATAGACACAACCAAATACGAAGTGGCTAAATCGGCACTAGAAGCAGGGGCTAAATATATTAACGATATTAGCGGTTTGACATTTGAAGAAAGATTTATTGATTTGGCTGTGCAATTCAATGCAGGACTATTCCTTATGCACATTAAGGGTGAGCCACGAACTATGCAGCAGAACCCACAATATAATGATGTATTTAGAGAAGTGTTTGGTTTTTTAAAAACTCAAGCACTAAAAGCTAAAAAAGGCGGTGTCAAAGAAGTTATTATAGACCCAGGTATTGGTTTTGGTAAAAATCTTGAACACAACTTGACATTAATTGCTCACTCTGGGCAATTGAAAGAAACTGGTTTTCCAGTTCTGCTTGGTTTGTCAAGAAAATCATTCCTAAAAAGCTTACTTGGAATAGAAAATCCAGAAGAAAGAGATTTGCCCACAAACATAATTCATACAATGCTATTGCAATCGAATATTGATTATATTCGAGTCCATAATGTGAAAAATATTACTCAAACCAAAAATATTTTAGTTGCTTTTAAAAAATTAACCAACTAATTTTTTTTCCACTTTTTTTCCACAATTATTGATTTTTGCGTGACCTTTTCCCTCCTCAAGTGTTTATCTAGGGAATAACAATTTATAAAAAAGTTTTTTAAAGATTATTCAAACTAAAAATTCATATAATGATTTAGAACTTCTGGAAATGCTAAAAGGTAGCCATAGCCAGAAAGAGCAAGCATTCGCAGATATTTATGCAAAATATTCTACGAGGATTTATGCTTATTGCTTAAAAGTTTTGGGCGATGGCGATGATGCTAATGATATTTTTCAAGAAGTTTTTGTAAGGTTTTATAGCGGGGCTAAGGAAGGAAAATTTATTGGGAATATTTTCCCTTTACTTTTATCCACTGCAAGAAACCTTTGCTTGAATTTTCAAAGAGATTTGAAAAAATACACTCATTATACTGAATTTGAACATGGACAATCATCAGTTCCTGATTATGAAGGAAAAGAATTAGGTGAATTAATAGCAAAAGCTGTTGATTTGCTTGATTTTGAATATAGGGATTTGATAGTGCTAAGGCAATATCAAGGTTTAACCTATGAAGAAATTGCCAAAATGACAAACCAAACTGAAAATGGTGTCAAAACTAAATACTGGCGAGCAAAAGAAAAACTTAAAAAAATCCTAACTCCATTTTTGGAAGGGAATTACAACACAGAAAGTAAAATAATTAAAAGTAAAAAATAATGACTGACTACTCAAAATTAATTCATGATTATCTCGATACTGGGCTGAACCATCAAGGAGAAATGCAACTCTTTAATGGGCTGACTGATTCCGAAGAAATGAGACGTGAATTTTACAACGAAATCAAAATGATGAAAGCAGTTGCTTCCGAATCGAAAGTGATTGCACCACCAATTATGATTACAAACCAAATATTCAATACGCTTGGTTTTGCCATTCCTACTGCTGCAATTGTTGGGACAGCTAGCAGAGTTAATGAATCTGTTTGGTCCACTATGGCAATTGCATTTACGACTTTTTTCAAAGATTATTTCCCTGCAATTATATCCTTTGTAGTTGGGACTAGTTTGGCTGTAGCGGTAATGTTAGGATTAAATAATAATTCTAATGCAAATTTGAAAGAAAGTGTTAAACCTGCAATAGCAAATCAAAATCAGCAAAATCAAGTTTCACAACCAATTCAAAACAATAACAATCAGCAATCAAGTTTGGCAATTGTTAGCAATTTTGATAATAAGAAGCAAACTGATAAGAAAGCTAGTGGCAAAAAAGAAAGAAAAATGAAAATCATTCCTATTTCTTCATCGAGCGAAACTGAAAGAAATGAATTCAAAAAAGAATTAGTTCGTACTATTATTACAAACGACAGAGCTACCTTAATTTCTGAACTGCAAAAGCTAAGCGATGAAGAAAAAACAAAAGTAATTGAAACTTTGACTAATGAAAAAAGCTCATTTTTGGCAGAATTGCAAAAGCAAGAAGCTGAAAAAGAAGTAGCTCAGGCAGTAATTACAAATGCGAATATGATGACAAATCAAGTTGTTATGGCTAATAATAATAATTTACCTATTCAAATTCCTTTGAATCCAATCAGTCCTGCACATCAAGAAAATAGTTCAATGCTGCTTAGATATACTGGTATGACAAATATGACTGGTGCTAATTTAGTTTCTAGTTTGAGCAATATTTCTATTGGCTGGATGAATAGAATAACTGATTATTATTCTTTTGGTGGTGATATTGGGAATGAAAATTTCAGTTTAGCTTCATCGGACGCTGCTGTTGGATTTGAGAAAAAAGATGTACTTTATTTTGATATTTCTAACAGATTCAACACCCAAAATTATTTTTCATTGTTTAATAACTCTCTTTACTTAATAAGCGATATTAAAGTTGGGGGAGCTACAGTTGGCTTTTTAGCTAAAGCACAGATAGGAGTTGAATTCACACCAGAAAGTAGAACCTCGATGTTCCTTGGCTATGAAAACGGCTTTCTTTATTATACAAATAGCAGAAATTGGAATTCATTAAACAAGAATTCAATAATTTTTGGCTTAAGCTATCATTTCTAATTAAAACACACCAGTTTATTTAGATTTACAAAGTGCCTTTTCTTCATAGCGATAAAAAGGCACTTTTTATTTATTTGCAATAAATAAAACAGCGGGGTAAGTAGCAACCCATATAAACAAGAATCTATTCAATCCCAATAAATAAGCATTTGCCAAATGGAAAAGGAAACCAATTGTAAGAAAAATGATTGCAAAATTCGGACTTAAAAAAGCCAAAGGAAAGCTCAATTCCCAAATAATTGTGATTATAGATAAAATCCTTAAAATTAAAGGACTATCAACAATAACTTCAGAAATTGAATTCTGTTTATAAATAGTATTCCCCAGAAATGCTTTAAGAGCTTTGCCATTTCGCCAATCTTTATTTTTCACTTTCACTAAGCCAGCTAAAAAATATGAACTTGCAACTTGAAAACACAAATAATAAATAGCTGCATATTGGAATTTAGGATGAATAGATAAACTCGATATAAATAAAGATATTAACACAATCAAGGTCATATAATCGCTACCGCCATTGAAAGTACCTCGCCAACGTATTGAAATCAAAAGTGAAATGACAATAAGTACACCAAAAATCAATGAACTAGAAAAGTTAATTAACAGTAATCCAAGCAACAAACGCAACCAAATTAAATAAATAAACTTATCATAAGAAAGTAGTTTCTCTATAAATGTTTGAATTGATTTTGGGAATATCTCAAAATCTGTTTTTAGAATAAAACTTTGCCAAATTCCAAAGTCATTAAAAGTTTTACGAATCAATAGAAATTCAATTGATTGCAATGTCATAGCTATCGCTAGTAAGTACTTAATAAGAAGAATAGTTGATTCTAAATTAAGCGACATATAAATCTCTGGAATGTACTTTTGAAACCATAATGTCTTCTTCTTCAATCCCATTCATTATTGCTATTTTGAATTGATAATAACAAAAGTCTTTATCAAATTTATCTGCATAGAATTTAACTAGATTTTGTAAGTTTTTATAAGAAGTCAGCTCAACCAAAACAATTGAATTATTACTACTTTGGCTTTCGTATAAATCGCTATAGAAATGCTGTAAGGTGGATTCGCAAGCTAAAGCAATATTTCCATCGGGATTAAGAACAATTTGCATAAAATTACGATTCAGTTTCGGAGGGCATAACTGCCATTCTATTTGTGATATATCTTCATTCTCGCAAGCAAATCTATATTTGAGATAATACAAATAGCTACTCTCATCGAAGAATTTCCAAGATGGGAAGAAAAGTCTGAATAGAAATATAAATTTTGAAAACATACTTTCTTAAATACTCTTTGTTTACATTTTACAAAATAAGAAATGATTTAAAACAAAAAGACTCAATCGTTACGGATTGAGTCTTTTCTTAAAATAACTTTTTCAAAGTAAATTTATTGACCTACACTAGCTTTATAGGCATCAACATTCATTAATGCATCAATTTCACTTGGGTTAGATAATTCCATTTTAACCATCCAGCCATCGCCATAAGGATCTTTATTAACTACATCTGGGTTGTCGTTCAAAGCATTATTGATTTCAACAATTTTACCAGAAATTGGTGCAAACATATCAGCTACTGTTTTCACAGCTTCAATAGTTCCAATTACATCACCTTGGTTCACATCGCCTAAGTTTCCATTAATTTCCACATAAACAACGTCTCCAAGTTCACCTTGTGCGTGGTCTGTAACGCCAATTATTCCAATATTACCTTCAACACGAACCCATTCGTGGTCGCTTGTGTATTTCAATTCCGATGGAAAATTCATTTTTTCTCCGAAAACTTTTTAAATTTTGTTAATATATAAAACTCAATTTATTGAATTTAGCATTAAATCCAATAGGGAGTAGAGAAAAATCATAAAATAAATTTCTTTATTTTCTCGCCTCTACAATTTTCATTATCTTATTCAAGAAACTTTCTGCTTTTGCAAGCTCCATTTGAGTAGCTGCATCGCTTTTTGCGTCTTTGGGATTGGGGTGAGTTTCAAAGAAAAGCCCATCAATTCCAACAGCGGCTGCTGCACTTGCTAAAGCATTGATAAATTGAGGTTGTCCGCCTGATTCTGCTCCAATAGATGGTTGCTGCACTGAGTGAGTAGCATCGTAGACAACTGGATAGCCAAACTCCCTCATAATAACCAAGCTTCGGAAATCAACTACCAAATTGTTATATCCAAAGAATGTGCCTCTTTCAGTGAGCCAAATATTCTTGTTTCCTGTGGAAGCTACTTTTTCTGCTGCTTTTTGCATATCCTGAGGAGCCATAAATTGTGCTTTTTTTATGTTCACTATTTTTCCTGTTTCACCAGCGGCATAAAGCAAATCGCTTTGGCGAGCAAGAAATGCAGGAATTTGCAAAACATCAACATATTTAGCTGCGAGTTTTGCTTCTTCTACACTATGAATATCTGTAAGAACCTCTAAATTAAACTTGGTTTTGATTTGCTTAAGATAGTCCAATGCAATTTCATCGCCCAACCCACTAAAAGATTTTGCTGAAGTGCGATTTGCTTTTCTATATGAAGCTTTGAAATAATACTTCACATTTGCATTTTTACAAACAGGAATCATAGTTTCTGCAACTGTTTCAAGCATTTCATAGTTTTCCACAACACAAGGGCCAGCAATTACAAAAAAGTCTTTCAATTCATTTTCCGAAAAAATAATTACAATAATTTCACAAACTTAAGTAATTCAATTTGTATTTTATAAGACTTATCATTATTTTTGATAAAATGATTTTAGAAACTATTCTTACAGCCGAAAGAGCAGCATCAATTTCGGCTAAAAAACAGGAATACACAATTGTATTTTCGTTGGATGTTTTTAGAGCAAGCACTAGTATAGTGCGGGCTTTTGCCAATGGTTTACATTCAGCATATACATTTGTGGACTTTGAAGAAATACTAAATTTAAAGCAAATTTCAAGTTTTGACTCTGCAAAAACAGATTTTGAGCGATTTTTCTATGAAAATTCCGACAAAATTAAATTTGGAGGAGAAAGAGCTGGAATAAAAGTACAAGGATTCCATTTTGGCAATTCTCCTTTGGAATATACCAAAGAGAATATAGCTGAAAAGATACTTTTTTTTAGTTCAACTAATGGAACAAAAGCTTTTAAAAGTTTTCCAGAAAGTCAGAATAGATTTATAGTTGCATTTGGTAACACAAAAGCAAATATTGATTTGGCTGTAGATTTAACTAAAAAGCAAAAAATTGAAAAAATAGTAATTGTTTGTGCTGGCAATGAAGGTAAAGTTAGCGAAGAAGATACTTACTTTGCAGGGTATTTGGCAACTGAGCTAATGAAAAAAATTGATTTAGAACCAGATTATAACACAGGAATTGCTAGATTTACTTTTAAAAACTATAATTCAATTGAACAAGAATTCTTGTTTGAATCAGCTCACGGCAGTAAGCTCATAAGTATAGGATTTGAAAAGGATTTAACTTTTGCATTAGAAAAAAATTACACAGATTTAATCTTGAAAATAACTGATAATAAAATTTCAGTTTACGAAACATAAAGAAGAAGAAAAACCAATAATTCCGGGGGGAAGCAAATGGAAGATGTATCTACTAATTCTAATTTTTTGTTTTTTACAAACAGAAACGAATACAAAGGCAGACTCAAAGCTCTTGCTATTTTCTGCATACTAGCTTCTATGCTAACTTTGATAGCTTTAATTTCTTACACAAGGCAGGACGAAGCAAACGCTCAAATATCTTTGTTTGATTTGTTTGGCTTATTCACTGGCGATGAAATTATAAAAATCAAAGCTTTAAGCACTCACAATTGGCTTGGTATCTTCGGTGCTTTTCTTGCCGATAAAATCTATAATGGAACGTTTGGATTGTCGTTAATTCTATTGCCTGTATTTGCAATGGTATGGTTCTATGAAATCTTTAAAAACCTCACTTTAGAAAAGAAAACAGTCAAATACAGTATTTTCTACTTGTTCTCAATTATTACAATCGCAACTCTTTCTGGAGTTTTAAGACAAACAGAAACATTTGCTGCTTTGCCAAAAGAACTAAGCGGAAGTGTTGGTTATTTCATTGCAGATTTATGCCGCAATGTGTTCGGAATAATTGGTACTTTTAGTATTTTTGGATTCACAATGTTTGTGGCAGCTGTATATGCTTTCAGTTTGAAACCAGTAACAGCGGTTCGCAATTTCTTGATTTGGTTAAAAAAACATGGTTATTTCATCAGTTTCAAAGTGGTTGAAACCAGAGGCGAAAGAGAAGAATATGCAAAAGAAGAAAGTTTAGATTCAATCAATAATGAACTAAATATTGATGAAGATAACTTTGATGAAGCAGAAGTATTGGAAGCATCAGAAAGTAATTACACTCCTAACTTTGTGATTAATAATCAAGCTGTTCTCAATGAAACTGCCAATATTTTGCAATTAGCCACAGATAAAGCAGCCGATAGTTTCACAGAAGAGCAAATCCTTAAAAACAAATTCTCAAATTTGAATACATTGAAAAATGTTTCTCGACAAGAAGCTATTGAGCAACCAGCTCGCCGAAGTTTATCAATTACTATTAGAAATAATAATGTTGCCACTGGCTTCGAAAGATATTTTGGCGAAGAAACTATTGATTATAATTCAGCACTTGTGCCACAGCATAATGAACTTGCAATTGCAGGTGAAGAATCAAATACTATTGAAAATAGAGTTGGCTTTGGCGGTGGAGCAAACAGTAATAAAAATGACTTTGGTTACTATAATAATTACAACGATAAAGAACCAGAATTGCCAATAAATGGTGTGAATAATTATTCAAACGGCACAACTGATTTGCCATTCAATAGTTTCAATGAAATGGAAGATAATTTAATTGAAGATATTTTCGATGAAGAACCAGAAACTCAAAATCAAAATACAAACAACACTTATAATGCTCAAAATCAGCAAATCAATAACAGTATTGAAAATAATGTAGTTGTAAATTATAATAAAGTAGAAATTAATAATTATGTAAATCCATCACAAATAGAATATGCCGATGTGGAATACGGCGAAATGCGTGATGAATACGTAGAAACTCATATTGTGCCAAAAGATATGCCTGTTGTTGATATGGAAACTCCAATTTTAGGTGAAGAAGTAAAACCACAAGAACCAGAAATATTAGATGAATTCATGTTGGAATTTAATCAGATAGCTAATGAACTTAGTGGTCAGTCAGCTAAGATTGAAGAACATATTGAACTTGATAACTTACTTACAAATATCGAAAAAACTTTACTCACTCAGCACAACAAGGAAATTGGTGGGGAAATAATTGATTTATCTAAAATTTCTATTCCGATAGAAAGACCTGCTAATAATTTGAACGCTATCACATTCGATAATAGCGAACCAATAAGTATAACAAGTAAAGCTCAACTTGAAGCTATTGAAAATAAATTTATACCACAAGCTAAGATTACAGATTATGGAGCTAGCAAAGCTGCTGCACCATTAGCTGTTGCACCAATTTCTACTGCTTTGCTCGACGAGAAATTCCTTTATGTGATGCCTGGTATGAATTTGCTTCGCAAACAAGAAGTCAAAATTACTGTTGATGAAGTTGAGCTTAGAGAAAAAGCAACAATATTACAAAACAAGCTATTGCAATTCAAAATCAATATTTCGGATATCAATATAATCCCTGGTCCTGTAGTTACTCAATATGAGTTTGCACTTGCCGATGGAATTAAAGTTAGCCGAGTGGAAGCACTTCAAGATGATATAGCAATGGCTTTGAAAGCTCGAGGAATTAGGATATTAGCTCCAGTGCCAGGAAAAGATAGAGTTGGGGTTGAAATTCCAAATAATAAACCGCAAATGGTTCTTTTCAGTGCATTGGTAGATTCTTTAGAGTTTCGCCAAACAAATATGCAATTACCATTAGCACTTGGCAAAATGACTGATGGGAAAGTATTTGTTTCGGATTTAGCTAAAATGCCACACGTATTGGTTGCTGGTGCTACTGGCTCTGGTAAGTCAGTTGGTATTAATACAATTATGGCATCATTGCTTTATAAGAAACGACCCGAAGAACTGAAATTCGTAATAATTGACCCTAAGAAAGTAGAACTTGCTCAATATCGCACTTTAGATAAACATTATTTGGCGACATCGCCAGATGTAAAAGATTTAATTGTTACTCAATCGCATGAGGCAGTTAGTATTTTGAAATCTCTTGTGCTTGAAATGGAATTACGCTATGACTTACTTGCTGATGTTTTCTGCAAAAATTTAACTGAATACAACGAGAAAATTGACAACGGAAGAGTGAAAGATACAGAGAAGTATCTTCACAAAAAAATGCCATATTTGGTTGTAATAATCGATGAGTTTGCAGATTTGATATTAACAGCCAAAGAAGTGGAAGAACCTGTGCAAATGTTAGCTCAGAAAGCAAGAGCTATTGGAATTCATATAGTTTTGGCAACTCAAAGACCTTCGGTTGACGTTATCACAGGTATTATAAAAGCGAACTTCCCAACTCGTATGGCTTATATGGTTACTCAGAAAGTGGATTCAAAAACTATTTTAGATATGAACGGAGCAGAGCAACTTCTTGGAAATGGTGATATGCTTATAGTTCCAAATGGCTCATCAACTCCAATACGCTTGCAAAATGCTTATATTTCTAGCGATGAATCGGAAGATTTGGCTAGCTTTATTGGTTCACAACCTGGATATTCATCTCCTTATATGTTGCCTTCTATAAATAAAGCAACCGAAGATGGATTGTTTGATATATCAAATGCAGATCCATTATTTATGGATGTAGTGCGAATGGTCATCCGTGAGCAACAAGCTACAGTATCTAACTTCCAGCGTAAGCTATCACTTGGTTTTTCAAGAGCAGGCAGACTAATGGACGATTTGGAAAGAGCTGGTATTGTTAGCCCTGCAAATGGCACAAAACCAAGACAATGCTTAATAGATTCAATGGAAGAATTTGAAAGACTATTTATGTAGTATTTATTTTGAAATTAAAAGGGTTGGCATTGAGCCAACCTTTTTTTTGCTTATTTCTTTTTGACAAATTCAGTTCTCAAAACCAAAGATTGTCCTTCAATTTTGCAATCAATCTCATCGGGATTGTCTGTCAATCTAATTTTCTTAACTACTGTGCCTTGCTTCAAATTTAGTGACGAACCTTTCACTTTCAAATCTTTAATCAATTGAACAGTATCTCCACTTGCAAGTGTTTTACCATTTGCATCTTTAACTACGATTTCGTCATCAGCCATTGTGTTATTTCTATTTGTATGGGAAAAGAATGTAAGTTAATAATTACAAATAATAAAAATTATGACTTAAGTTAGGTTCGCAAATTTTTCAGCAATAAAATCTCATTTAGATTTTATTGCTTACTATTATTACAGCTAATTAAATATAAAATGAGAGATTAAATCCAGCAAATTGCTAAAGCACTTATAATTATCTAAGTTAAATATGAAATTATGTAACACAAAATCTATTTCATATATTCCAACGACTTACGTTAAATATATACAATACTAGAGAGTTGTTTTACGTCTGAGAGCTATAATAAAAATAAGAATCGCAAAAACGAATTAATCTTCAAATTTCTGTGTTCCTTTTATAAACAAATATTGAATCCCAACTAGTAAAAATCTTAAAATGAATTAGAAAGCAGCAACATTAATTCATAACTCATAAAGATAAAACTTGTTTATTTGCTCAGAAAATTCGATATTTGCACTTAATATCAAACAAAATTCAATAAAGGTGAAAAGTGTTGAATAAATTAAAATCAAAATATATGCTAGGAGCATTATTGATAGTGGGCTTGGCTTCAAGTTGCACTCCAATGATTACACCTGAGCAACTTGCTAAGTTGCAAGAATTGAGAAAAAGAGAAGTTGTTATTAATGATGAAATTTCATCAATTAATAGAGATATTCAAAAAGTTCAAATTGAATTGAATGGTAGAATGTCTGAACTTAAAGATTGCAACGATAAAAAAGATTACTTAACAAAGAAACTTGCTAACTGGCCAAATGTTTGGCCCGAAGGTACTAACAAAAAATAATTGAGGAATAAAAGAAAATGAAAATCAAAAATATAATGTTAGGCATTGCCTTAATTTCTACAGTTACATTTGCTCAAGTAGCTCCAGATAGCAAACCAGATGCTGAACTTACTAAAAAAGAAGCAGAGCTTCGTGTTTTAGATTGGGAAGGAAGAATCAAATCTTTGGAAGACAAACTTGCTTCTGTTAAAAATGATCAAAATAAAATTAGAACTCAATTGCAAGATGCAGTGCAATCTTTAAAAGATTGCAAAGATGCTTATAGCAATTTGATTGGTGCTACTGAAGCAGACATCAATAAATTCAGAGAAGATTTAGGTAAATTGGAAGGTAGAGTTCGTGAGTTGCAAAAACTTAGCAACGATGAATTAGCGGACAAAAGAGCTGATGTTGAATTGTTACAATCTGACTACTTGAAATTCAGAGATACAAAAATTGCTGTATTGCCAGAATTCTATGATAGAGTAGTTAAATTAGGAACTGACATCAATGGTCTTTACAGAGAAAAATTAATAAAAACATACACAGTTGGTACTTGGGAAGAAAACAAAGACTGTCTATGGAATATCGCTGGAAGAACTGAAATTTATGGAGATCCTTTCTTATGGCCAAAAATTTGGCAACAAAATAAAGACATCATCAGAAATCCAGATATCATCCACCCAGGTCAAGTTTTAACTTTGCCTGTGAAAGCTGAAAAAACTAGCGATGAAATGAAAGCTGAGAGAAAATACTTTAGAACAAAACGTGCTGCAATGGAAAAAACTTCCGAAGAAAAAACAGCACAAACTGGAAAATAATTTAAAATGTTTAAAAGTAATTTTTAATATTAAAGCCTCAGCAATTAAATTGCTGAGGCTTTTTATTTAAGAGTTGAAATGGAATTTGCAGAAAAGAAATTAGTTTTAGAAAATAAGTATTTAATAAACCTTTTTGGTGCTAACGACGACATTTTGAATTTGATTGAAAATCACTTCAATGCATCAATTATAGTGCGTGGTAATCTTGTTACTCTTAAAGGAAACCCTGAAGAAGTAACTGCTATTGAATCTATTCTGAAAGAACTTACCTATATTATTGAAAAAAATGGTAATATTAGCGAAAGAGATGTTAGGACTACGATTAGCTTAGTGGAAATTAACCACAATCACAATCAAACTTTCTCATTAAAGAATGCTGGAAATGTAATCTATCAAGGCAACAAGGAAATAATCCGTGCTAGAACTGATAGACAAATGGAGTATTGGCAGAAAGTTAATCATAACGATATAGTGTTTTCTATTGGGCCTGCTGGTACTGGTAAAACTTTCCTTGCTGTGGCTATGGCACTTGCTGCTTTAAAGAAAAATGAAGTTAGTAAAATTATATTAGCTCGACCTGCAATTGAAGCAGGTGAATCATTGGGCTACTTACCTGGAGATTTGGTGGACAAAATAGATCCATACTTACGACCACTCAATGATGCATTGCAAAGTATGATGAGTCCAGATAAATATAAATCGCTTAAAGAAAAGAATGTGCTTGAAATCAGCCCTTTGGCATATATGAGAGGTAGAACTTTAAGCAACTCATTCATTATTTTGGATGAAGCTCAGAATGCAACTCGCACCCAAATGAAAATGTTCTTGACTAGATTAGGCGAGGGATCTAAAGTTGTCGTTACTGGTGACGTTACTCAGATAGATTTGAAATACTCAAGCGATTCTGGTCTTATAGAAGCTGCTCGCTTGTTCAAAGGTATTAAAGGAATAGATTATGTCTATTTCGATGCAGGCGATGTGGTTCGACATAGATTAGTTGCTGATATAATTAGAGCTTATGAGAAAAAAAGAGCAATGGAAGATAATCAATCTAATAGCGATGAATTACAAAAACCAGAAGTGAATACAAAACCAAAACTCAGAAAACCAAAGGCATAGCATAATTTGTTTGAATTATTTAAAATAGGATTTCTTTCTATAACTTTAGTGGATGTGTTAGACATTTCTTTAGTTACTTTAATCTTCTATGGTTTATATAGAGCATTGAAAGATACTATTGCTGTGCAAATTTTGTTTGGCTTAGTTATATTGATTGGCTTAAAGTTCATTACCGAAGCTATCAATTTGAAATCAATAAATTGGATACTCAACACAATACTCGAAATTTGGCTTTTAGCATTTATTATTCTATTCCAGCCAGAGTTAAGAAAATTATTACTTTTGATTACCAAATCAAGATTATTCCAACTCTTTGTTCGCAATAGAATACCTGGCACTATCTATGATGTAATTGAAGCTGTAGAAGAGCTGGCCGAGAAAAGAACTGGTGCATTGATAGTTTTCCCAAATTCCCAAAATGTTCAAATGACAATTGACACTGGTATTCCTCTGCAAGCTGTGGTTACCAAAGAGTTGATTATGTCTATTTTCTCTACCAAATCGCCCCTTCACGATGGTGCTATTGTAATTGAAAATCAAACTATACTTGCTGCAAGATGCGTTTTACCATTGTCTGGCGAAGTAAAGTTAAATAATAGAAACTTAGGTACTCGGCATAGAGCAGCACTTGGCTTGACAGAGCAAGTAGATGCTGTGGTTATTGTCGTTTCCGAAGAAACTGGGTGGATTTCTCTTGCAGATAGCGGACAATTGATGAGCAAACTTTCTATTGAAAAATTGCAATCTGAACTGAAAGCAAGATTATTCGACAATAATAGATAGATGATTAAAGATAAAATAGATACTTTAGTTATTTGTGGGGCTACTGCTTCTGGCAAAACACAACTTTCACTTGATTTATCAAATCTTTTCGATATTGAATTAATTTCGGCAGACTCTCGACAGCTTTTCAGATATATGAATATTGGCACTGCCAAACCAAGTAAAGAAGAATTGGCTTTAGCTCCTCATTGGTTTATTGATTGGAAAAATCCTGATGAGTTTTATTCGGCTGGACAGTTTGGTAGGGAAGCTCTTGCTAAAGTAAAAGAAATAAATTCTAAAGAGAAATTGCCAGTAGTTGTTGGCGGCTCTGGTCTTTACATTCAAGCTTTAGTGGAAGGAATACAAAAAGAAATCACAGATGCTACAACTCTTACCAATAGAGAATTACTAAATAATAGATTAGCAATTGAAGGAATTGAAATTCTTTTTAAAGAATTGCAAAAAGTAGATAATGATTCAGCTGAGCTTTACAAATCAAAAAATCCAAGGCGTGTGATTAGGGCATTGGAGTACTATTTGACGTATGGAAAGAAATTTTCTGAGAATATAGAAGAAAGTGAGAATTCGAGTTTAATCAATCCAATTTATATATTCGTTGATAAACCAAGAGATAAACTTTATTTGGATATAAACAATAGATGCGACCAAATGTGGCAGAATGGACTACTTGAAGAAACACAAAAGTTACTTGATATTGGGTATGGAAAAGAGTTGAATTCTATGAATACTGTTGGATATAAGGAAGTAATTCAATTTTTCGAGAAAGAATTGACAGAAAATGAGGCGATTGAAAAGTTCAAGAAAGTAACAAGAAACTATGCAAAAAGGCAAATTACTTGGTTCAGAAGGATAGAAAATAAGTATAATTATGAGCAAAATACTAATTCTTTGCAAATTCTTAATAACTACGTAAATAAATTATTGCTTAGTAAAAATAAATGAGTTAAATTGCTTTTGCAGTATAATAAAAACCCCACCAAAAATGAAAAATACAAAATTGTTAGCAATAACGATAGCATTGCTGTTATTGAACTTTACTTTTCTGGGTATATCAAGGAATAATACTCAGCCAAAAGAGTATTACAATATCCATAAGTCAATCTATAATATTGATTCTACCGCAGTTAAGCTAAAAATAGTAATTGATAACATACTTGAAAAAAACGCAAACATACTTAAAAAAACAAACTACGGAATTGCTATATTAGATTTGGAAGAAGCTAAATATATCTACGGACGCAATGTTGAATTGCCTCTTACTCCAGCTTCCACCACCAAACTTTACACTACATTCTATGCTATTGCCACTCAGCCAACTATTCGTACATCTATCTATCACGATGGAATTATACAGAACGGAATGTTAAAAGGCAATTTATATTTATTTGGCAGAGGCGATGCTTTGCTTAATTCAAATGATTTAGACTTATTAGCACAAGAAATAGCGAATAAAGGGATTACAAAAATTGAAGGAAATTTCATCATTGATGATAGTTTCTTCGATAAACAGTCTAATCGTAGTGTTTATAGTGGCGACTTTGAAATTGTGCAACCTTTACCCGAAATTAAACCATTTATATTAAACAAAAACTCTTTAGCTTTACATATATCTTCGAGTGGTAATTTTGGGGATAAAGTAATTGTATCAATGGATCCTCCTTCCGATAGATTTTCTGCAAATGTAACAGCTACTGTGAAACAAACAGTGGTCAGAAAGCAGCTACGCAAAAAAAGTAAATCTCGTAATTTTGCCGTGAAAGGTAAGAAAGGCAAAAATGGCAAAAGAAATAGGGTCACTAATGAAAATTTAGGAGATTATGAAACAAAAGTTGTTTCTGCTCCTACTGGAATTAGAGTTAGCTCTCTTATTGACCCAAGTGGGAAACAAGTATTCAATGTGGTTGGCAGTTTAGCTCCGAACAAAAGAATTTCGCAATATTATGTAATTAAAAAACCTGAATTCGCTATAGCAGGTACAATTCTAACTAGTTTGAGAAAGCGAGGAGTAAATTTCACAGGAACAACAATTTTAGGAAATCTTCCAGTTTCTGGTTATAACATTTTAGCAGAAGTGAAACGTCCAACTCAAGATATAGCAAAAATCATTAATAAATATAGTGATAACTATGTTGCTGAGCATTTATTTAAGTTCAATGGAGCGAACATCAATAAAATGAATAATGCAGAAGGTGCAAGATTAAGCTTAGGTAAATTCTGTGATAGTTTACAAATTCCATTTGCCAACTGCCGATTGAATGATGGATCTGGACTTTCGAGAAGAAATTTAGTTACTCCATCTTCTGAAATTAGATTATTGCAAATAGCAAATTCAAATCAGCAATTGAAATTCGACTCTACTCTTGCTATAGCTGGGGTAGATGGTACTCTTCGCAATAGAATGATTGGCACGAAAGCTCAAGCAAACTTGCATGGGAAAACAGGGACACTTCGCAATGTTAGTGCTTTATCTGGCTATGTAAAGAATCTTGATGGAAATAAAATTGCATTCACTTTCATTTTCAATGGACCGAACGTAGGGGCTTACAAACAATTGGAAAATCAAATTGGTGTTGCATTAGCTAATTTCAACTATGAAAAGTAAGTTAAATAAAATAGCTCTCAACGCCATATTATTTATTTTTACATTGGCTGTTCTTTATCCATTAGCTTGGATGGTCTTGCTATCATTCAAATCAAATCCCGAAAAGTTCTCTTCTTTCAGTGAATTAGTTTTTTCTCAATTCACATTGCAGAATTTTCAAGAGACTATAAATAGCGATAAATTCTATTTATATATTTTTAATTCAGCATTAATAGCTACAATAGTTACTTTAGGCAACGTCCTTTTTTGCTTTATGACTGCTTATGCCTTAGTTCGCCGAGATTTTATTGGTAGAAATTTTACTATCACAATGATAATGGGACTATTATTAGTTCCTGCTTTTGTTACTATGATTCCTGTATTTAGCTTGATGGTTGATTTTGGGTGGATTGATACTTATTGGTCTTTGATTCTGCCTTGGTTGGTATCACCATTTGGAGTGTATTTAGTTTATCAGTATATGAAAGGTATTCCATTTGAAATAGAAGATGCTGCCAAGATTGATGGTGCAAGTGATTTCAAAATAGTATTCCAAATTATAATGCCGCTTTGCAAACCAATTCTAACTGTGCTAGCTATTTATACATTTTTGAGCAATTGGAATTCATTCCTTTACCCATATTTGCTTACTAACTCAGAAAATTTAAGAACCCTTCCAGTTGGTTTAGCATTCTATTTCGGAAAGCAATCAATTGATTGGGGGAATTTAATGGCAGGAGCTACAATTTCTGCTTTACCAATAATTATTTTATTTATTTTCTTTCAAAACAGTATTATAAAAGGACTCACTGCTGGAGCTTTGAAAGAATAATTACTACTTGGAGTAATAAATGGAAATTTCTGAAATAAGACAACTTGCCAAAATGTTAGTGGACGAAATGGACTCTCGGCATAATGCAGATTTAGCTCCAAAATGGGACAATGCTACATTGAAGTTTGTTCCTTCGGATAAATCAATGAAAGAGCATGAAATGCCCATTGAAAAGCTGCTACATAAAGTAGTTATGTTAAGAGATAATCTACGAGTTTTGGAAATGCAAATTAATAGCAATAAAGAAATTAGCGACTCAGAAAAAGTTAAATTGCAAAGCTATATCACCAAATGCTATGGCTCTATGACCTCGTTTAATTTTTTATTCTATAACGAAGAAGATAAATTTAGTTCAAAGTAATATTGTTGAATGTCAATCGTATTCATTTATAATTGTTAAATATTTAAAGTTTGATGAGTTATGAAAAGAATTGGAGTTTTACTTTCTGGCTGTGGTGTTTTCGATGGTGCAGAAATACAAGAGTCTGTTTTTACATTGCTAGCTATTGACCAAAATGGTGGTAAAGCTGTATGTGTAGCACCAAACATTAACCAACATCACGTTGTGAACCACATAAATGGCGATGAAATGTCGGAAAATCGCAATGTTTTAACCGAAGCAGCTAGAATTGCGAGAGGAAATATTCAAGATTTAGCTAAAATTAGCTCAAACGATTTTGATGCTTTGGTTATACCAGGTGGCTTTGGAGATGCTAAAAATTTAACAAAATGGGCTTTTTCTGGTGCTAATGGTGAGATTAATTCTGATGTGAAAAGAATTATTAATGAAATGCTGGCGGATTGTAAACCTATTGTGGGACTTTGCATGGGCCCTACAGTTATTGCAAAAGCTCTTGAAGGCAAACTGGATGGTGGAGTTTTAACAGTGGGCAATAATACTGACCAATCACCTTATGATATTGCAGAAGTGCAAGGAGAAATCAAGAAGCTTGGTTTTTCAACTAAAGAAAATAAAATTACTGAAATCACAATAGATAAGAAAAATAAAATAATTACTGCTCCTTGTTATATGATGGAAGTATCAATTTCACAAGTTTACGATAATGCCAAACAAGCTATTGATGAGCTTTTTAGAATGATGTAAATCAGTTGTGAAACTTTTGTGAAATAACTTTGCCAATCATGCAAAATAATTAAAATGCGAATTACAAAATTAATTAAATATATTTTGCTGTGTTTTGTAATTATTACAAACGATTCAAGTGCAAATGATTCATTAACATTTAATGGTTACATTGATTCTTATTATGCAATAGATAACGATGCAAATGAAAGCAATAGAAAATTACTAAGCATTTTAAATCCAACCAAAGAGAGTATCAATTTGAATGTAGTTCTATTTAGAGTGAATTACAATTCAGAATCACTTAGAGCAATCGCTACTTTTCATTTTGGAGATATGCCAAATGTAGCCTGGCAGACTAAATTAAACTTTATCCAAGAAGCTTATATTGGAGTAAAATTAAGTGATAAGTTTTGGTTTGATGTTGGAAATTATCTAACCCATATTGGAATAGAAAGTGTGAATCCAAAAGATAATTGGCTTTCAACTTTATCACTTTTAGCCCAAAATGAACCATTTTATCAAGCTGGTGCAAAACTAACTTATGAGCCAAATAATTTATTAAAATTACAAATTCAATTGCTCAATGGCTATAATTTGTTTGAAGATAATAATAAAAATAAGTCAATTGGATATTTGGTTTCTTACAAGTTATTAGAAAATTTAAATCTAAGTCTAACTGGAATAATAGGTAATGAAGCTTATTTAGGATTAGTAAATCCAAAATTTAAATATAGCCAAGGTAATAAAATATTAAATAGTTTACTAATTGAATGGGATTGTAGTAATTCATTTAAAATTAAATCATTGATTGATTTAAGCAGTCAAGAAATTGATGTAACAGATTTGAATAATAATATATCCAAAGGTTTTTCAAGAATCGTAGCTTCATCTATTGCTTTTAAGTATTTATTCTCAGAGTCAATATCTTTGAATAGCAGAATAGAAATGTATAACACATTTTTGAAAGTAGCAGAAACATTTAACAGCAAAGCTCTTGCCTATACTATTGGCTTAGAATACAAACCAATGAAAAATGCCTACATCAGATTAGAGGATAGATTTATGAATTATAATAACACAATTAATTCAATCATTCCATTTAAGTCAAGAAATGAAGTTATATTTGGTGTCGGTGTTTACTTCTAAATTATTGGCACCAAACAAAGTAGTTTGGAAATATTGATTTGATTTCTTCTTTTTTATAGTCTTTTGGAAATAAACCAAAAACACTTGCCCCACTTCCTGAGAGCAGTGTGAAATCTGCCCCTAAACTATATAGTTTTGCTTTTATTTCTTCAATTTCTGGATAATCTTTAAGTACTACTTCTTCAAAATCATTTATCAGAAATTCTTTAAAAAGCGTTGCGTTGCCATCTGCATTGATAAGCACCATTGGCAAATGTATTTTTGGGCGTTCTTTTTCAGTCCTGCTTAGCTTTCTGTATGCTTCTGGAGTGCCAATGTGAATATTGGGATTGACAATCACAATTGAGTAAGGCAATTCATAATCAAAATAGGCCAAACTTTCGCCTCGGCTTCCTGCTACAGCAGTTCCATATTTAAGAAAGTATGGAATGTCCGAACCAAGTGATTGAGCTATAATTAACAAATCGTTATAGCTAGCTCTCGAGCCAGAAAGTTCATTGATTGCATTGAGTGTTATTGCAGCATTGCTACTTCCGCCGCCAAGTCCACCGCCCATTGGAATGTTTTTTTCAATGTGTACGTCAACTCCAAAGTCTAATGGAAATTTTTTAGCGAATTTTTCGATAGCTTTATAGATCAAATTATCTTCTTTGGGTATTCCAAAATCGACATTGCTAGAAATGTTCAAATCTTTTATGGAAGTTTTTTTAAATGTTAAAATGTCCGCAAGCTTAGTTAAATAGAAGACAGTATTGATGTTATGGTATCCGTCTGCTCTTTTATTTAGCACTTGCAAGCCAAGGTTTATTTTGGCAAATGATAGTTTTTTGATAGAATTCATTATTTTTGAGTTTATTTAGATTTACAAAAGTATGGACAATTCGATAACTTACAAAAATGAATTATACAGAAAGGGAATTCACCTTTGCTCTCTGACGATTCCAATTGCCTATATTTTCACTTCGCACCAAAAAGCATTGCTAATAATTCTACCAATAACTATAATAATGTTATTGGCTGATATACTAAGCACTAGAGTTGCTTTTGTAAATAAAATTATTTTTGGCTATATGGGTGCTTTGCTTAGGGAACACGAAAAAGAGAACAAAAAATTTGTTCTCAATGGTGCTTCTTGGGTTTTGATTTCAGCAAGTTTGTGCATACTGATTTTCCCTAAAGTAGTGATGATACCAGCTTTTACAATATTAATCATTTCGGATATGCTTGCTGCATTGGTAGGAAGAAAATTCGGGAAAACCCCATTATTTGATAAATCTTGGGAAGGAACTATTGCTTTTATAGTTTCAGCTATAGGAGTTGTACTCTCTTTTGGCTTTGCTTTTTCTGCACCAATCACATTCTTTGCCTTTGGAATATTGGGGGCAGTAATTGGTGGTTTTGTGGAAGCTGGCTCTAAAGTTTTGAATATTGACGATAATCTTTCCATTCCACTTTCAATAGGGTTGATTCTTTGGTTGGGTGCATTCTATGCACAGTCCATTAATATGCCTTATTTAGATTTGATAAAATAATTAATAAAATGATAGATTTAAGAAGCGACACACTCACAATGCCATCGAAAGAAATGCTTGATTCGATTTATTCGGCTCAGCTTGGCGATGATGTCTATGCAGAAGATGTGACAACAAATTTATTTCAAAAGAAAATTGCAAATTTCTTTGGCAAAGAAGCAGGGCTTATCGTTCCTTCTGGCACTATGGCAAATCAAATAGGAGTGGCTGTGCATACTGCCACTGGCGACGAAGTGATTTGCGAAAGCAATGCACATATCTACTACTATGAAACAGCTGGACCTTCCATTATTTCTCGTGTGCAAATGCGTCCAATTGAATCTGAAAAGGGCGAACCTGATTTGAATAAAATTGAGTCTGCTATTCGTGAAGATATTTACTATATGCCACGCACTAGTTTGATTTGTTTGGAAAACACACATAATCGCCACGGTGGCACTATTATCAGCTTAGATTATTGCCAATCAGTTTCAAAATTAGCGAAAGCAAAAGGAATAGCAACTCATTTAGATGGGGCTAGAGTTTGGAATGCAATACTTACAAATAAATCTTTAGCTCAAGATTATGGTAAATGTTTCGATACTATAAATGTTTGCTTTTCTAAGGGCTTAGGCACTCCTGCTTTATCTATGATTTTAGGCACTGAAGTTCAAATAGCAAAAGCACTTAAATGGAGAAAAATCTTGGGTGGAGGAATGCGTCAGACAGGCGTTTTCGCTGCTATGTGCGATTTTGCTTTTGAAAATAATTTGCCCAAATTAGAACTTGATAATGCCAATGCTACTTTGTTTGCTTCTTTAATTGCCAATGAGCCAAAGATTAGTTTGGATTTGAGCAGAGTGCAAACCAATATAGTGCTTTTTGAAATTACAAATGAAATTGATTTGAATAAATTTCAAAACGATTGCCAATTAAATGGATTAAAAATCTCTTCATTTGGTGGTAAAAAATTCAGAGCTGTTTTCCATAGCCAAATGGACAAAAACACAATTACAAAAGCAGCAGTAATTCTAATTTCTACTCTTAATTAAAAAAGGTAAAGAATATGAAAAAATTCATTCTGACATTATTATTGACTTTTAGTTTCAATTGCTTTGCAGATGATTTGACCGCTGAGCTAAGATTGATTAACTCGAATTTATTCCTTTGCTATTCGCAATTGAATATTATTTACGATGGATACAACAAGAAAGAATATTCTGATATTGAAAAGTACCACAAAATGCTATCAATTAGTTTGAATGATTCTGAAAGATTATTAAAAAAACTTGTTGCAAAAGAAACTGAAAAGCCATTGGACAATGAAAATAATCAACTTTGGTTCACTCGCCTGAAAGAAATGAATACTGAGCTGAAGGATATGAATATTATTTTGAAAAAATATGTTCTTCTTGGCAAACAGGAAGATAGAATTAATTTTTCCGAACGCAATAAAGCTTTCATCGAAAAATTCAAATCAGTGATTGATGCACAAATAGAGAAATTAAAAGAGAATGAATGAGATAGAAATTTTAGCTGGGCGACTTAATGAATTCAAACATAAGTTCAATGGTAGAGTAGAGTTTAGCGATGTAGATTCATTTTCTGTAGTGCATAATTTGACTTATCTTTATTGGCTGGAATGGGCTAGGACTGATTATTTATTCTCTCTTGGATTAGAAAAGAAGATTGATTTTTTCAAAAGAGAATTACCAATAATGACAGTACACCACACAGTGAATTATTTCAGTTCATTGAATTTCCCAGATAACTATGAAGTGCTGACTAAAGTACCAAAAATAGGTGAATCTTCTATAGTTTTTGAGAATATTATTCGCAAAACACAAAATAAAGAAGCAAATATTGTGCTTTATGCAAAATCAGTTTTAGTATATGTGGACTTCGAAAGTAAAGTACCTCAACGTATGCCAGATTTAATTAGAAATTTAGTATCTGAATTTGAAGGTACGGGGGATGAAAATTTCAGATAAAGCAGAAAAAGCATTTTCTAAATTATTAGAAAATGATGACAAAATTGTGGCTCAGCTACTTTTCCCAAGATTAAATATTAACGACTATTTAACAGACGTTGATTATAAAGAAGACATTCAAAACCTTGTGAAAGCGGGAGTTGGAGGATTTTGTTTGTTCAAAGGCAATGTGGAAGAAACATTTAAAGTAATTAAAGAACTAAAGCCACTTGCCACTATTCCATTGCTGTTTTCTGGCGATTACGAAAATGGTGTGACTATGAGGCATTCGGGAGGCACTGAACTGCCCCACGCAATGGCTCTTGGCAAAACAAATAACCCTGAAATTTTAGCAGAAGCTGCTAAAATAATTGCCGATGAGTCTATTGCCATTGGCACAAAATGGATATTTTCGCCAGTTTGCGATATTAATTCCAATAAATTAAATCCTATCATCAACATCAGAGCTTACGGCGAAGATAGTAATTCAGTTTCCACATCAATTCAAACAGTCGTTACTACATTCGATGCAGCTGGTGTATTAGCTTGTGCAAAGCATTTCCCTGGACACGGCGATACAAGTCAGGATTCACATTTAACTTTGCCAACACTCAATAAAACAAAAGCCGAGCTTTACGAACTTGAATTAAAGCCATTTCAAATTGCTATTGAAAAAAAAGTTGCTTCAATAATGGTTGCACATTTGGCTGTACCAGAGTTAGATAGAAGTGGTTTGCCTGCTTCGCTTTCTGCAAAAATAATTACAGATTTGCTTAAAAATGAACTATGTTTTGAAGGAATTGTCGTTACCGATGCACTTGAAATGAAAGCAATTTCCAACACTTGGAAATCAGATGAAGCTGTGAAACTTGCAGTAAATGCTGGAGTTGATGCCTTGCTTATGCCAGAGGATAATAATTTAGCTCTTAATGCTTTGTCTGACGAATATTCAAATATAGATTTCAAAGAAAAAGTTCATAAAGCAGTTGAAAAAATTATCTATTATAAAGATAAACTTAATTTATTTGATACTGCTGCTTATTTGCGACCAGCTCAATTCAAATTGAATGTGCAGGAAGAAGCCGCATTTGAAATTGGCAAGCAAACAATAGACTCTATTGGCGACCCAACTGAATTGCGTTTGAAAGAAAATACTAAAATTGCAGCGTTTGCTTTTTTGCAAAAAGATTCGGATTTCGATAAAGCTTCGGAATTCTTCAATTTCTTGCAGCAAGCTATCCATCAGGATATTGACTTTGCTTATATAAACGACAATGCAGATGACGACCAAATATCTAACTTCTTAGTGAACACTAAAGATGCCGATTTAGTAGTGATTGCTTTGTTTTATAGAAGCAGGGCATACCATGGCGACATTGGGAACCACGAAAGTTTAAAAAGTAGAGTGGCAAAACTTAGCAACTACAACCCAAATGTAGTATTTTATTTTGGCAATCCATACTTAGTTGAAGAAGTAAAGCAAGATTTAGCTATTTTAGCATATTCCGATGCGACTCCATCAATTGCATCGGCAGTACTAAAATTCAAATTATTAGTTGATTGAAATAAAACTATATTAAAATAATGGGGCATCTATGAGAAACTTCAATCTTACAAACAAATTTAAAGTAGTGCTTTTAGCTACTTTCTTGCTCTTTATGAGCCATAATCTTCACGCCCAATACAAACTTGAACTTGAGTGGCAGAAGACAATTGCTAATGGTTATTTCATTTCTTCACTTACAAAATCTGACAATGATAGTTTACTATATACCTCAGGTGGTGAAGGAACAGAAGGTCCATTTACAAACTATATTCTAAATTCAAAAGATGGAACGATTATAGATAAATTTGCAAGTGATTTTGCTTATTACCCTATGTATGCCAAAAAAGATGGTAGTTTAATCGCTGTAGGCACTACAAATGCTTCTTCAATTGGAATAGTAGACCCTAAAACTTTTGAAATAACTTTTTGGTCGAAAGTACCAAATTATAGATTTTTTACATATAACGAAAAACAAAACAAAATTGTTGCAAATAGTAGTGCAAGTTTGATAAGGGTTTATGATTTAAATACAAAAGAAATAGTTAAAGAATTTACTTCTTCTTACTTTAAATTTAGTGACTTATTCATAGAACAGGCCAATATTACAGACGATGGGAAAAATATAATTTACTCATACTGGACATCATACAGGAAACAAGATAGAACTCAAGGCATAATCAATTACATAAGAATCATAGATATGGAAGGTAATGTACTCAAAAAGATTGATTCAACAAGTAGCACCAAATTTACGATTACAAACGATGGTAAGACTTTGGTTTATTTCGACCCGAATGGAACTCAATTGTTGGATTTAGAAACAATGAAGTTAAAAGAAGGAATAACAAGTGCTGTAACAGGGTATGGTGATGATCCAAATTGTATTGAACTAAGCAATAACGATAAATTTATGTTAATAGCTGGAGGAGTTACATTATTAGATTTAATTGATAAAAAAAGAATTTGGTTACATGGTGGCAATGGTTTTACATGGATGAAGCTGAATTCAACAAATTCAAGTTTGTATTGTAATGCTTCTGCATTTATAATGAAATTTAATTTTCAACAAACTTCTTCTGTTAATTCTTATCAGGACAAAGTTGATTTCCAAATTCAAGTTTTGGAGAATAATATTATGTTATCTACTCAAAAAGAAATATCACCGAATTTAAAATTTAGAATAATTAGTTTAGATGGAAAAATACAGAAGCAAATCTTGCCACACCAGTTAGATATTACTACTAACACAATCACAATTAACATTTTATCTCTACTTTCAGGAATTTATTTCTTAGAAATTACTGACAATCAGTCGATAGTTTATTCTTCTAAATTTTCAAAAACTAATTAGGCAAGAGCAAAATGAAAAAATTATTATTAATAGCTATATTTATAATAGCTAATTGCACTGTCTCAGCTCAAACAAGTCTAAACCCTAAGAGGATAGATGGGTATAATTTCAGCAGTACTTTTATTGATAAGGACTACTTGAATAATAACTATCTGAGAGGTTGCAACATACAACAAATAAAAAAAGTGAACAAGTTGCCCTGTTCACTTTCTATAAATTGATTCAAACTAAGTCTATATTTAATTTTTGCTTGCTTGAAATACTTCCGACAAATAATCGAATGTGCGTTTTGCATTTTCTACTATAGCATCTTCCGATTCTTTATTGGCAGCATACTTAATCAATACTTCTTGGAATTTTGCCCAACGATCTCTCGTAGCTTCGCCATAGCAATTATAGTAATTGAATTCGCTTATGTTTTCTTTTTCTAAATTTGGATTGCGTTGCAATGCTTTATAGATATACATTCCACCCAAAGTAGAACCTTCCAAAACATACATTGCACCCAAAGCTTCTTCTAAGGTACTAATTTTAAATTCAATGGAAGGAGTAGAAATATTTGCAACCTCCAAACCTAAATTTTGCAAATCTTTTTCAAGCAAATGAGATTTTTTGCGAGTATCCAATTCCAAATCAGAATCATTCAATAATGCATCGATTTTTTCGACTTGATTTTCAATTACTGAATGCACAAAGTATGTGTTTGTGATTAGTTTTTTGTATTCTTCGGCAGTCAAAGTGCGGCTCATAATCTCTTTAGAGTAAGCTATTTCCTCTGTATGCTCGTGGTTTGGTCTTGTTTCTTCTTTTAATCTTTGAGTAATCATAAATAAACTTGTACCTAATTTTAAGAAATGTTAATTTCAGCTTTATACAATTTTGAAAAAGTTGACTTTTAAAGTCGTAATTTAAGAAAATTTCAGTTGAAAATTTCGATAAACTTAGAAAAATAAAGAACAATGGCACCAATACCAGTAAAAATTACACGCCCAAAACCCTTCTTATTGCAGATAGAATGGAGCGATGGCTACGTGGGAGTGATATCACTTGAGACTTTACGCAGAAAATGCCCATGTGCCACTTGCACAGGCGAACAAATCGGCAATTTGGTCTATTCCAAACCCTACGATGTACGCATAGAGCCAGGTGTATTCGATTTGAAAGAGATGCAACCAATTGGAAACTATGCCCTTTCCACCAAATGGGGCAACGGACACTCAACAGGAATTTACACTTATGACTTATTGAGGGAAATTTTCCAAGATAACATGATTATGCCAAATGAGATTGATGAACTTGAAAAGAAAGCTGCCAAAGAATCCAAGAAAATCCAATTAAACGTAATGAAAAACTGATATGGCTCGAATAGTATTTATGGGTACACCCGACTTCCCTGTCCCAACATTGGAAGCATTGCATAAAGTTCACGAGATTGTGGCAGTTGTTACTGTGCCAGACAAACCACAAGGCAGAGGTCTAACTTTGATGCCAAGCCCTGTGAAAAAGAAAGCAATGGAGCTGGGATTGAATATATTGCAACCAGAAAAACTTAGCGACGAGAAATTTATTGAAGAACTAAATAAATTAAATGCAGATATATTCTGTATAGTTGCATTTAAAATATTACCGAAAGCTGTTTATTCTATTCCTAAAATAGCAAGTTTCAATATACACGGTAGTTTATTACCAAAGTTCCGAGGAGCGGCACCAATCAATTGGGCTATAATTAAAGGCGAAAGTAAATCTGGGCTGACTTCTTTCATATTACAAGATAAAGTGGATACAGGCGATATTTTATTAAAGAAGGAATTTGAAATAATACCACTAATGACAGCAGGTGAGCTACACGATGCACTCCAGCCAATGGCAGCAGATTTGGCAATCGAAACTTGCAATTTATTAGTTGATGGGAATTATACTCCAATGAAACAAGATGATACCCATGCAACTCCAGCTCCAAAGATTTTCCGAGATGATTGTAAAATTAATTTTAGCAAATCTGCAAATGAAGTAATTAATTTCATTCACGGCTTAAGCCCCTACCCAGGAGCTTACACTTTGATAGAAGCAGAAGGCGAAAAGACGTTAAAAATATTAAAATGCAAACCAAATGAAACAATACTTGCGCCTAATGAGTATAAGATTGAAAACAATCAATTTCTGATTGGATGTGGTGCAGGAACTATAGAAATTACTGAGTTGCAATTGCAAGGCAAACGTGCAATGAACATAAAAGATTTTGCAAATGGCTGGCGATTTGGCAATAGTGGGTTGTTGAATTATTGAAGAAAATCAAATAATATTGGCTATATGAATTGCAGAAGTAGATGAAGAGTTTGAAGCTATTTTATTAAAACCAAAGAGTATTGAAGAATTAATGAAATTTGTTGTTGATGAAATATGAGTTAATTCTTTTAAATTAATTTAATCAAGCTTACTAATTATTAACTTAACATATCTAATAATTCTGCCAAAGTTTTTGCTGCTTCTCTTCTTTCGTATTTCTTAATTGCATCTGTGTTTGGATTGAAATCACCACTATTGTTTAGCCAATTAGTATAATTTCTTAATATAATTTTCTCAATTTCTGAAACATTTGTTTGATGTGCAACATTCCCTGATTTCGTCTCTTTAATTAAATCTGCAATAGCTCCTTCTTCTGGTGCTACTGCAATTATTGGGCGTTTGCAACCAATGTATTCATAAACTTTTCCAGGCACTATTTCAGCACTTTCCTTGCTTTCGTCCACAACTAATAGCAAAGCATCGGATAGCATTAAGTATTCAATACTTTTATGGTGAGGCACATAATTGATAATTTCAATAGAATTTTTGAAACTTGCTTTTTGAAACATAGCATCTACTTCATCGCCAAAGCGACCAATAAAACGCAAATGTAATTTATTAGCATCAATTTGTTGTGTGTCTAATAAATTCTGAATTGCCTCAAAGAAAGCTGCGGGGTTGCGTCTGCCATACATAGAGCCAGTGTAAGTGATTGTAAACTTATCAGTTTTTGTGTATTCTACTTGAGGCAAATCGTTTGAATCAAATCCATTAGGAACGTGAATGAATTTCTTTTCTTCCAAATCGGGATATTTTGCTAAAGCATCTTTTATAATACCTTCCCAAGCACACTCCACAAAGTCTGCTTCAGCAAAAGTGCTATGCTCCATAGCTTTATCAATTGCACTCGGCAAAAACCATCTTTTGGGTGATGAGATAAAGCCAGTCCAGGGGTCACGGAAGCCAGCCACCCAAGGCAATTTAAATTCTCGTTTCATTTTGCGTGCTATTATAGAGCAAGTGTAAGGCGGCGATGAACTATAAATAGCTTCAATATTATGTTCCTTTATCAATTTGCGAGCTGCTTCATAAGCTGTAAATTTCCAGCCAATTCGTGCATCTGGAATAAAAAATGTAGCACGAATAAACTCTGCTAAACTATCTATGAAGCTACTTTTTGCACCATCTTTTTTTATCACATTCACATCTATAGCACTGCCCTTTGCTTTACCAGTCAACAAACGGTATAAATCATACGGCTCGTAAATATGAGTTCGCTCAACTAAAATATCGGTTGGTACTTGCTCCAAAAGCGATTCATCGCGAGCAGGGAACTGTCCATTGCTCACAGTCAGTACAATTGGATTCCAGCCAAACTCACGCAAATATCGTACGTGTTTTAATACTCTTTGCACTCCAGGCCCACCCGATGGAGGAAAATAATATGCAATTATCAGTAAATTCTTCATATTAAAATAATCCATCAGAACTGTTATTCAAATCAATATTGTCAGGTAATTTTTTTGTTTCTTTTTCAGCAAGAGCATTAAGTTCACTTAATCCACTCGAATAGTTTTCTAAGGCAATTGCGTTTATTTTAGTATAAATTTCAGTGGAATTAATTAATACTTTTTCAATTTGAATTTGTCTATTCTGCCAATGCTTAGTCATAGCTTTCTTCTCAGAATCCAAAGTATCTTTCATTTCGTCGAATGTTTCTAATATTCGAGTAAATTTATTTTTAAATTCATCAGTCGTAAGATAATCATATAGTGCTTGCATTTTACTATCCTTACCAGATTGCGATGCCATCACTTCATTTACTTTTAATATTTGCTCTCTAATTATTGTCGCAACTATAATAGTGTATTCTGGTCTGCAAACCCAAACACCTTCTATTTTAGTAATTCTTTCGTCTTGTGCTTCTTTCGGAAAAACAGTAGTAACGAGCAATTGCACACTACCGCCAGATTTATTAGAATCATCTTTTAATTTTGTAATCCAGTCATAGCTGAAGTTTTGAGCATTCTTAAATTCATATACTATAGCACCCGCTGATACTCCTTGAGCTCTATAAACTTGTTGGATTAAATCCGCACCTCTAATTCCCTTGCTAACTTCTTGGAAATTATCATAGATAAAATGCTCTTTAAGTCGAGATTCCAAATTTAATTCCATAGCCTCGCCTTGTAGTTCCATAGACTTTTGCGATGACTTTTTTTGTAATTCTTCGATTTGTTTTTGGAGGCGTACTCTTTGCAATCTTTCTTCTGCAATTAAATTATCTTTTTCTTGCATTGCCCATTCATTCTTAGCATTAAAATCTGCATTGAGTTTATTAGCAATTTTATTTATTTCTTCGTCTAATTTTTGCACACTTTCTTTTTCTTTCAATTCATATTGTTTCTGAAGTTCATATTTAGCTTCTCTTTCAGCTTCAATTTTAAGTATCAATTCATCATTACGTTTTCTTTCAGAATCAATTTTATCAATATTCTCTTTCTCAAATTTCTGGCGTTCTTCAGCTATGCGGGTAAAATTATCATTATTCATCTTTGCAATCATATCAGTTTGGCTTTTTCTTTCAGCTTCCATTTGTTCTTTATGTTCATTGCGAATCATAAGAAGTATTTTCTCCAAATCTTGCTCTTTGGTTTTGCGTTCTTGCTCTAGTTTGGCAAGTTCATTTGCATAATTCTGTTCCTTTTCAGCAAAGCTATCGTGCAATTTTGCTTCAGCTTGTTTTAATAGAGTTGCTTCAAAATCATTGCTGATAGCAGTTTCCAGCGGAAAGCTATGATTACAATTTGGGCAAGTAATTTGGTGTAAAGACATATAAAACTCAGGTTCCAATTTCAATGAATACGAAATTAATCAAAAAACCGCTCCATTACAAGTTTGTTATGGAAGTGGATTAACTATTATACTTATTAATAAAAAATAAGTTTTGGATATTTCAAATTAAATTGATATTTTTGTAACCATTGTATAAGGTTATGTAGCTTGGTTATGAAAGAATATTTATCACTCAAAGAAGCATCTGAATTAATTGGTAAAAGCAAAGAAACGCTTCGTCGTTGGGATAGAGAGGGTAAACTTTCTGCAGTTCGTGAGCCAATGAGTAATTATAGATTATATAAAAGAGAGCAATTCTCAATTTTCAATGATTTAATTCAACCAAAAGAACAAATTGAATATTCTAATAATGTCATACCAATACATAATTATAGTGTAATTGAACTTTTCGCTGGAGCTGGTGGCCTTGCAATTGGGCTTGAAAATGCAGGAATAAATTGTGTTGCACTCAATGAAATTGATAAATATGCTTGTAAAACTTTAAGAGAAAATAGACCCAATTGGAATGTACTTGAGGGTGATATAAAATCTTTTGATTTTACAGATTACTATAATAAAGTAGATATTGTAACTGGTGGCTTCCCTTGTCAAGCATTTAGCTATGCGGGTAAAAAACTAGGTTTAGCTGATGCTAGGGGAACTCTATTCTATGAATTTGCAAGAGTAGTAAATGAAGTTAATCCTCCTATTTGTATTGGTGAAAATGTTCGTGGTTTGCTTAGCCATGAAAATGGTAAAACTCTAATAGGTATGATTTCAATATTAAATGAAATTGGCTATAATGTAGTTCCAGTAAAAGTTTTAAAAGCTATTAATTTTAAAGTACCTCAAAAAAGGGAAAGACTTATTTTAGTAGGTGTTCGTAAGGATATTGATATTCCATTTGAATATCCAAAACCATATAAAAAGATTTACAATTTAATAGATGCTTTAAAGAAAGGAGAATTATTTGATTCTGATGTTCCTATCTCAGATGGGTCTAAATACTCTAAAAGTAAAGCTGATGTACTTAAATTAGTTCCTCAAAAAGGATATTGGCGAGATTTACCTTTAAATATCCAAAAAGAATTTATGGGAGGTAGTTTTTTCCTAGGTGGTGGTAAAACTGGAATTGCAAGACGTATAGGTTGGGACGAACCATGTTTAAGTCTAACATGCAGTCCTGCCCAAAAGCAAACTGAAAGATGCCATCCAGAGGAAACAAGGCCATTCACAGTTCGTGAATATGCTAGAATACAGACATTCCCAGATAATTGGAAATTTGCTGGTTCAATTTCACAGCAATACAAACAAATATGGAACGCAGTACCAGTCAATTTAGGCAAAGAAATCGGTTTTTCGATTGTGAAATTCTTAAATGAATATTATAATTTGTCGAAACCCATGTAATAACTAAAGTTCTCAAAAGTAATTTCATCTATTATACTACGTTTTGATTTATTAGCTGTTGATTTAATTTCTTCAAATGCAGAGTTGGTTTTGTTTACAGATTTCTCTTTCTTATTTAAGAATTCATTAATTTCATTAGGTAATGCTTTATAAAGTTTAAATAATGCATCGTCTTCATTGGTTAATAATTTGTAAAATTGGTCTCCTGATATTTGATAAATACTACTATTTTTATAAATTTAGCTTCCCATTCCTCATTGAAACTACTTTTTGCAAGTATTTGCACTAAGTAACATTTCGAATTTGGATATTTTTCTGCAATCCTTTCAAGTTTCTGATATAAACTTTCTGCACCACCGCTATTCATTGTGTTATGCTTATTTTTATTATCCGCAAATAATGTGTTATCATTTGCTTTTATATCGCACCCACCATAATTCACTTTTTCGTAACCCTCAATCCCGCCTAGTATTTCTTCATGGAAATTTCCAATACATTGAAACAAATATTCATCTGTAATGAAGTTAACATAGTTATTTGCCATATTTATTTCTAAATTGTAATTTCAAATTGCAATTCAATAAATTTCCTCATATCTACCAAACTTACCCACACTCACAAAAAAAAAGCCACTCATTGCTGAATGGCTTTCAAAAGTTTATCTTATAATTGAGTCAGCCCTGTCTGGGCTTACTGAAATCAAACCTACTTTTGTTTCGGTGTATTCTTCTATGAATTTAATATAGGTTTTCACATTGTCTGGTAGCTTATCGTATTCTTTAATGCCAGTTAAATTTGTTTTCCAACCTGGGAATTCAACATATTCCAATTCCAAGTTTTCATAAGATTGAACATCAGCAGGCAATGATTTTAATTTCTTGCCATTTTGAGAATAACCCACACAAACTTTAATTGTCTCGAAATTATCAAGCACATCCAATTTTGTCAATGCTATATTATTAATTCCATTCACCATCACAGAGTATTTCAATGCAAATAAATCTAACCAACCGCATCTTCTTTTTCTGCCAGTAGTAGCTCCAAATTCATGTCCTTGGCTGCGTAGTTGCTCGCCAATTTCATTTTCCAATTCCGTTGGGAATGGTCCATTGCCTACTCTTGTTGCATACGCTTTCACAATGCCGATGATTTCCTTAATTGCTGTTGGTGGTATTCCCAATCCAGTACAAGCACCGCCAGATGTCGGGTTAGAACTAGTAACAAATGGGTAAGTTCCATGATCTATATCTAGTAAAGCACCTTGAGCACCCTCTACAATTATTTTCTTGCCTTCTTTGATTGCTTGATTAAGCAGTAGTGAAGTATCAGTAACGTAAGGGTCAATTGTTTTATCGAAGTTCAAATACGTTTCAATTATTTGCTCAACGTCCATTTCTTCTTCAGAATAAATCTTAGTCAGAATATCATTATATTCTTTCAAATTCACTCTAATTTTTTCTTCTAATCCTTTTCTATCAAGCAGATCAACAATTCGGATTCCGCTTCGTTTTGCTTTATCAAAATATGAAGGTCCAATTCCTCTTCCAGTTGTGCCAATAGTATTGCTACTTTTCTCACGAACCTGATCCATCATTTTATGATAAGGCATAATTAAATGAGCTCTATGGCTTATGAATAATCTACCAGATACATCAATACCATGTGAAGCAAGCATTTGTATTTCCTGCTCTAAAGCTACTGGATCTATGACAACCCCATTGCCTATCACACAGATTACATCTGGATTTAATATTCCAGATGGTATTAAATGTAGAATATATTGCTTCCCTTCTATCACCAAAGTATGCCCAGCATTTGCACCCCCCTGATAGCGAGCAACAATATCAGCACCTTGGCTAATCAAATCAACAATTTTTCCTTTTCCTTCATCGCCCCATTGGGCACCAACTACAAGCTTAACGCTCATTGATTTCTCTCTATAAAAAAAAATATTGCTCCGAGCTATTAATAAGCTCGGAGCTAATAAAAAATTAAATTAAAAATTAAATTTTCGAGATTGCAGATTGCAAATCATTTTCAAAAGAAAATATCTTGTCTAATTGAGTAAGCTCCAAAAGACTAGTTACTTTCTGAGGAGTATCAACTAAAGCCATATTTAAGTTATGCTTCTTAATCGTAGTAAAAGCACTAACGAGCATACCAAGTCCAGAGCTATTCATTGCTTCCACATCTCCCAAATCAATGAAAATGTTTGATGTTTGGTTGCTACAAAGCTCAGCAATTTTTTTGCTAAAATCCATTGCTTCAGTGCCACCCAAAAGTGATGCACCAAGCTTTAATGCTACAGCATTCTTATCCGAAAATTTTATTTCTTCAAATGTCATTTTGTTTACGCTTTTGATAATGACTTAGATTCTTTTTCAGCTAATTTATTTTTCTCTGTGTACCATATCACGAATGAAGATGCCACGAAAATAGATGAATAGCTACCAATAATAATACCGATTAACATCACAAAACCAAAACCTTGCAATACTGGTCCGCCAAAAGCTACGATAATAGCCAATACCATTACTACTGTTAAAACAGTATTAATAGTTCTGCTCAAAGTTTCATTGATAGAAATATTGATTAATTCCATTAAAGGAACGTTTTTCATTTTCTCTTTGTTTTCTCTCACTCTATCGAATACGATTACCGTATCGTGTACAGAGAAACCAATTACTGTTAGCAATGCTGCCAACATACCTTGGTTCACTTCTAAGTTAATTATGTGAAGTTTGTTCACAAGCAAAACGATAGTGATTGTGAAGATTACGTCATGGATAAGTGCAATAATTGCCCCCAAACCAAACACAAATTCAAAACGGAAAGCGATATAAAGCAAAATTGCAACCATAGCCAATACTACTGAAAGCATTGCATAGTTTCTCATTTCCGCACCAACTTTAGGTCCGATTTTATCTTCTTTTAGCACAGTGTAACTTCCTGGGAAGTTAGCTTTCAATGTTTCATTTACTACTTTGCCACCATTATTGACATCTTTCACTCTAATCAAAAATTGATTTCCAGCTCCAAATGATTTAATCTCAGGTTCGCTTTTAAGAGCCTTTTCCATAACTCCTCTCAGTTTTTCTGCATTAACATCGCCTTTAAAAGCAACTGCTAATTCAGTACCACCTTCAAAGTCAATACCAAATTCTGGTTCAAAATAATGAAATCCAGCAAGTCCAGCAGCAATAGCTAAAACACCAAAAACATTAATTATCAATGAAAAATTAAAAAACTTAGTTCTTTGTCCTACAAAGTCTATGTTAGTTTTTCCAAAAAAATGCATTATTTCCTCTTATTTATTTTCTATTTAATTTTTTGTAAACTAATGGTAATTATTGACCAAAGTTGTAAGTTGTAGCATCGTCTTTCAAAGTCAATAAAATCATGATTTTTGAAAGAAAGATTGCTGTGAATAATGTTGTCAAGATACCAATCATCAATGTGATTGCGAAACCTTGGATAAATCCAGTACCAAAAATGTAAAGAATCAGACCAGTCATAAATGTAGTTACGTTTGAATCCAAAATCGCATTCAAAGCTCTGCTGAAACCTTCGTCAATAGATGCTCTAATTGTGCGACCTCTCAATAGTTCTTCTCTAATTCTTTCGTAAACCAAGATGTTTGCATCCACTGCCATACCGATTGTAAGGATAATTCCTGCAATACCTGGCAATGATAATGAACCACCCAATGCTGTCATAATTCCAATTGTCATCAAAACGTTAATAATTACTGCTATATTTGCAATAATTCCACCTTTTGAATAGTAGATTGCCATAAATAATACAACGCAAATAAATGCTATTATACTTGCATTCACACCAGATTTGATTGAATCCTCACCAAGTGATGCACCCACAATTCTTTCTTCAATAATTTTCACAGGGGCTTTCAAAGCACCAGCTTTCAATACGATTTCAAGCATGTGTGCTTCTTCGCTGTTGGCCATACCAGAAATTTGTGAACTTCCGCCAGAGATTTTAGATATTACGTTTGGTGCTGAGTAAACTCTGCCGTCCAAAACAATAGCAATTCTTTTGTCAATATTTGCACCAGTTATACGAGCCCATTTTTCAGCTCCTTCACTTTTCATACCCATATTTACAACCCAACCATTTGTAGTTGGATCAACGTTTTTATTTGCATCTGAAATCACATCACCCATAAGTTCAGCTTCTTTTTTCAAAGCGAAGAATTCATAAATGTCAACTTTCGCAGTTTTATCGCCAGCTGTTAATGATTTCGCACCAACTACCACTTCCAAATCAAAAGGAATTATTGATTTGAATTCAGGTCTATTTAAAACTTCCATCATTCTAGGAATAGAATCTTTCTCAACTCTAAAGAAATAATCTGCCGTAGGAATTTCTCCAATATAGAAGAACTGATCCGAACGTGCATTTTCTTTCTTACCTTGCACTATAAAAGAAGCAAACAAGGAAGTGAATTGGTGATCAATTTTAAATGCTTTTTGTGCAGCTTCTTGAGGCATTCCTTCGTAAGGATTGTTTGGATTCCCACCAGTCGTTGCAGAAGCAGTAGATGAAGTATTAGTTGTAGAAGTTGATGATAAGCTATCAGTTTTAACAGCAAGAGTAGGAACTCCTCCATTTTTAGCTATATATTGATTTTTTAAATAATCATCAATTTTCTTGAATGCTTTCACTACATCTTGATTGTTTCTAACAAGTTTGAATTCCAAGCGAGCAGTAGTTTGCAATAAATCTCTCATTTGCTCTTGGTCTTTCACGCCAGGAAGTTCAAGAAGAATTCTTCTATTACCTTGCAATTGAATATTTGGCTCAGACACACCAAATTTATCAATACGTTGGCGTATTACTTGTTGAGCTTGCTCAATCGCATCTGCCACATTACGTTTCAAATTCTCAATTACTTTAGCTTCAGAAGCATCTCTTAAGTCAGTAATATCATAATAATTTATTAATGATTTGCCTTTTGGTTTGGCAATTTCATTGAAATTTTTCAAAAATATTTCCAAAGCATTTTCATCATTAACTGATGTAGCTTTGTATGTTTTATCTATAACTTCATTGAAAATATCATCAATAGCTTCTTTTTGAGCCGATTCTTTCAAAAGTTGAATAACATCAACTTCCAATGTTACGTACATCCCACCACGCAAATCCAGTCCAAGTTTCAATCTAGCATCTTTGGCTTTCTTTAATTCTTCGCCATGTGCTTTTTTGAAATCCGACATAATTTTTAACGAGTCTGCACTATTGCCAGCTCTCATTGCTTTTGCTTTTGCTTCTTCTTCTAATTTTTCTAGTTTGCTAGCAGTGTATGTTGGTAACAACAAATACAATGAAGCTACTATTGGCAAAATTATAAGTAAGTATTTTCCCCAATTCCGTTTCAATTAATCCTCCGTTAAACTCTTTTTTTATTAAATTTCAGAATTATGCAATTACAAATTTATTTAAAATTTTTGCAATTTTGAAATAATAATCTGATATTGTTAAAAAAACTTGTAATTATCTTCTAAAACAAAAATAAAGAATATATGCAAATAACTATTGTAATAGTTTCATACAATACCGCAAATCTCACTTTAAAGTGCATAGAAAGCATAAAAAATCACTTTCAAATTCATACGAAAGAGATTATTGTAGTGGATAATCACTCGTTCGATGACACTTGTGCATTGATTAAAAAGCACCATAAAGACGTGAAACTTGTTATAAACAAAGAAAATCTTGGCTTTGCCAAATCTGTCAATATTGGAGTTAGAGTTGCAAATAGCGAATTTGTGGCAATACTAAATTCAGACACCGAATTTTTCGATGATTCTTTTACAGAATTATTCAAAATCGCTAATTCCAAGCTGGGAATTGCATGTCCGCAATATCTTTTTCCCGATTTTTCTTGGCAAAGAAGCTATGGTTCTGTTCCAAGTGTAAGCTCTGCAATAAAAGATGTAATTGGTTTGACTTGGCTGAGCGATTACTTGAGTAAAAAGAATTTTTCAATGAAAATCGTAAAAAGTAGGCAGGTAAAATCCGTTCCTTATTGCGATGGTGCGGGCTTTCTGATTAATAAAAGAAATTTTGAAACTCTTGGCGGTTTCGATAATAGGTTCTTTTTCTATTCAGAAGAAGCAGATTTCGCTTTCAGAGTTAGAAAATCAAACTTAAATGTTCTTTTTGTTCCAAATGCTTTTCTAATTCACTTGCGTGGTGGAAGTGGAAACTTTGAAAAAATAGAACAAACTGCAAAAAAATTAACTTTCAGCAAAGTTCAATTCTTGAAAAAGCATAGCAATGTGATTAATTTAAAATTATTTTTACTTTTGGAATTTGTTTATTACTTAGAGCTTTCTTTGCTAAATAAATTTTTCAGGAAGCAAAATTTCATAGAAAGTATCATCTATGCAAGAGCATACTTAAATCTATTGAAGGGATAATTGTCAGGAAATATTCCAAGAAATTCAGTTTGTTGATTGTAACACTATATTTATACTTATTTTTGCAACATTATGGCGTTAAAAATTACAAGTGAATGTATTGTTTGTGCAAGATGTGAAAGAGAATGTCCCACATATTCAATCTCGTTAGGAATTGATTTCTTTGAAATTGATCCGAACACTTGTGTGGAATGTATTGGTTTTTTCAAAGAGCCTCAATGCGTTGTAGTTTGCCCAGTAGAATGTATAATTAAAGTATAAAAATGAAGCCGATTCGAGCAAAAATAATTATCAAAAACAAGAAAATCATTTCAAAAGAAGAAAGTACCGAAACTATTATCACTATTGATGGTAAAGAGTATAACTTTGGTGAAAGCTTAGTTTTACCTGGTTTAGTAGATGCACACGCACACGTCTACGGCTTAGGTCTTAAACTAAATGGTCTAAATCTTGACGATACAATTTCAGCACAAGACTGTGTGGCAAAAGCTGTAAATCGCTCTCGATATAAAGGCGATTGGATTATTGGCAGAGGTTGGAATCAAGAAAACTGGAAAAATGCTAAGTATCCAAATGCAAGTATTTTAGATGAAGCTTTTCCAAATACACCAGTTGCATTAACTAGAATAGATGGGCACGCTATGTGGGTGAATTCAAAAGCTCTCGAATTAGCCAACATCAAGAAAAATACAGTTGCACCAGAAGGTGGCGAAATAAGAAAGTTTAAAAGTGGGAAACCCACGGGAATTCTTGTTGATAACGCTATGAACCTTATCAATAAATTAGTTCCTAAAGTAAATAAAGAAGAAAAAGCCAAATATATACTTGATGCAATTGATAATTGCATCGAAAAAGGATTAACTGAAATCCACGATATGGATGTAAGTTTTGATGTGCTAGATATTTACAAAGAACTTGATAAAGCTGGCAAACTCAAAATTAGAATCAATTGCTATATGGGTGCTCAAAATAATAATTGGCAAGCTTATCAACAAAAGCCAATCGAAAGTGAAATGCTAAGAATAATTGGTTTGAAATTCTTTGCTGATGGAGCTTTAGGTTCTCGAGGAGCAGCTCTTTTAGAGCCATACACTGACGATAAAGATAATACTGGGCTTTTCCTTATAGATAAAGACATTTTGCTTAAAAGTGCCTTGGAAGGAATTAAACTTGGTTGGCAAATTGCAACTCATGCCATTGGCGATGCAGCAAATAGAATGGTGCTTGATGTATATGAAGAAATTAGAAAATTAGGTTTCAATGACGCTATATTAAGGATTGAACATGCACAAATTGTTCATAACGATGATTTGTCTCGTTTCAGTGAATTGAATATTTTTCCAATAGTTCAGCCAATACATTTTGTTTCAGATGCAAAAATGATGATTAAGCGATTGGGTATTCGTGCTAATTATGGCTATCCTTGGCGAAGTTTTATAAGCAAAGACGTAACACTCGTTGCAAGTTCTGATTTCCCAATTGAAAGTAATAGCCCTTGGCTAGGAATAGATGCATTTATAAATAGAATTCCTGTGGACGAAGAAAACTCTTGGTTTGCAGAAGAAAAAATTACTTTATCGGAATCATTCACTGCATACACAATAAACACTCATTCTTCAACTGGAGTGAAAACCCGTGGCACTTTAGATATAAATAGCGATGCTGATATGCTTGTAATTAATGGAGATTTCAATGGTAAAGATAGAGATAATTTGCGTGAGACAGAACCAATCTGCGTAGTAATAAATGGCACAGTACAGTACTTAAAGCAATAGAAACTGTACTGCTTGCTATTATTTCTTATCTGTGAATTCCTCTGCTAGAAGACTGTACAAAGTCCAAGCATTCCTGAATTTCTGGTATCAAAGTTTTAGTTTCTTCCAAATATTTGCTTATGCCATTGGTAGTGTTATAGCCTGAAAAAAGTATGATGTCATAAAAATTCTGAATTTCATCAATCACTTCTTTTTCAAATCCTCTTCTGCGAAGACCAATTTTATTTATTCCTTCCACTTGTGCTGGCTCTCTGCCAATTAGTGCATAGTGTGGAACATCTTTAACTATTTTCACGTCGGCACCCACCATAGAGTGTTTACCAATTTTGCAAAACTGAGTTATTTTAGCAAAACCACCCAAAATTGCCCATTCGCCAATTTCCACGTGTCCAGCTAATTGAGATAAATTTGCTATCACCACTTTATCACCAACTCTACAGTCGTGTGCAATATGGCAATAAGTCATAATCAACACATCATCGCCAACAATTGTCTTATGAGTAGCAGTAGTTCCTCTATTGATAGTAGCATACTCTCGAATTGTAGTACGCTCACCAATAATAGCAAAAGTTTCTTCATTGGCATATTTCAAATCTTGAGGTGCAGAAGAAACAACTGCCCCAGTAAAAATTTTGCAATCATTACCAATTCTTGCACCGTTATCAATAGTAACGCTATTAGAAATTTCTACATTATTGCCAATTACTACATTGTCGTTAATAACAGAATATGGACCAATTTTAACATTAGTTCCAATTTTAGCATTCGGTGAAATTATCGCTGAAGGATGAATCATAGTTGTTGTTTCTTTATTTATCTACCAATGCTGCTTGAAGCTCTGCTTCTGCAACTAAATTACCTAAGACATAAGCTTTTGCTTTGAATGCAAAAATATTAAATTTCTTACTTGAAAGAGTAACTTCAAAAACAAGCTGATCGCCTGGAACAACTGGCTTTCTAAACTTAGCATTGTTAATAGTAGAAAACAATGCAAGCTTTCCAATCACAGAGTCGCCCTGACTTTTCAAAATCAATAAGCCACCTGTTTGAGCCATAGCTTCCAAAATCAAAACTCCTGGCAAAATTGGCTTATTTGGAAAGTGTCCATTAAAGAAATCTTCATTTATAGTTACGTTTTTATAACCAACTATTGTTAAAGTGCTATGGTCGTAATGTGTAATCCTATCCAATAATAAGAACGGATATCTATGAGGTAGAACCTTCATAATATCATTCACATCCATATTGATTTCAGCTTTCTTATTCGGATAGTATTTCAAATTACCTTTCATTTCCAAATATTTAGCACGAAGCAATTTGGCAAACTCGTAATTATTCTTGTGGCCAGGTCTGGCAGCTAAAATTTGTCCTTTCAAACGAACACCAACTAAAGCTAAATCACCAATCAAATCTAATAATTTGTGGCGTGCAATTTCATTTTTGAACCGTAAAGCTCTGTTGTCTAGTATCCCATTATCGCCTGGTTCTGGAGCTTTTTCAAGTTTAAATACTTCTTTAATTTTCAGTAATTCTTTTTCATCTGGCTTCTTATCCACAATCACTAAAGCACTTTCCAAACTACCGCCTTTAATAAGCCCTTGCTTGTGCAAAGCAAGCACTTCGTTCAAAAAGCAAAAAGTTCTAGCAGGTGCAAATTCTCTAACGAATTCTTTTTTGAAGTCAAATATTCCTGTGTGCTGACTTCCTAAAGCTGGATTGTCATAATCAACTAATACAGTCAATCTATAATCATTCATAGGCAAAGCAACTAAATCATTGCCAGTTTCCTCATTAGTATAGCGTATATTCTCATCTATTTCGAAATACTCTCTATCTGCTTCTAGTTCTTTAATGCCAGCATTTCTAAGAATTTCTACAAATGGAAATGCGCTACCATCGCCCACAGGTGGTTCGTTGGTAGTCAGTTCTATTCTGCAATTATCTATACCCAAACCCACTAAAGCTGCTAAAACATGTTCAACAGTGTGAATCTGTACATTATCTTTTCCAATAGTTGTGCCTCTCGACAAATCAATTACATTGTCTGTCAAAGCTTCAACTTCAAAATTTTCATCTATATCCAAACGAACAAATCTATAGCCATAGTCTGCATTTGCGGGTTGGAATGTAATCTTAGAAAGATTGCCTGTATGAAGACCAATCCCTTCTAAAGATACAGGGCTTTTAATCGTCGTCTGACGTTCCATTTTGTTGCGAATAGTTGCAAAAATACAAATTTAACATAATTTATTTGATATTGAAATCAAATATATCAACAAGGTAAATTTACTTAATATCTAGTTTACTTTTCAATTTTTCAATGTCTCTTGCCATTTCTGGCAATTTGGTAGTTACTGCTTCAATTTTAAAGGCAGTTAATCTATCTTTAATTGGAGAGCCAAAATATATTCCTTTCTTCTCAATTGATTTTGCTACGCCAGATTGTGCATAAATAATTACATCATCTGTTATATCAATATGTCCAGAAAGACCTACTTGTCCACCAAGTCGTACTCGTTTTCCAATTTTAGTTGAGCCAGCAATTCCGACTTGTGCAGCCATTGCCGAGTTTACATCAATTTCACAATTATGTGCAATTTGGCAAAGATTATCAATTTTCACTCCATCGCCAATAATTGTACTGCCCACCAAAGCTCTATCTATTGTTGAGTTAGCACCAATTTCCACATTATTGCCTATCACCACGTTTCCAATTTGTGGAATTTTAGTGTATTCTCCAGTAGCTTTATCTTCAGTGAAGCCGAAGCCATCGCCACCAATCACAGCACCTGAATGAATAATTGTATTGTCGCCAATTATTGTATCTTCATAAATTGTTACATTTGGATAAATTTTGCAATTATTACCAATTTTTACATTACTCATTATACAAACATTGTTATATAATTTTGTATTATTGCCAATTATAGAATCACTATATATAGATACAAAATCTGCAACAAAAACATCATTTCCTAATTCCACTCCCGAAGCTATGCTTGACCTTTCAGATATTCCAATTGGTTCTTGTTCACTAAGTTTATGGAAATAATTAATTAGCTTTACAAATGCTAAATATGGATTTTCCACCAAAATAAATGACTGTTTGTCACTTAAATTGTAAGTAGTTTCTTTTGAAATTATTACGCAAGATGCCAATGAATTATTGAAATAATCTAAGAATTTAGAATCAGAATAAAATGTAATTTCAGATTCAGCAGCATTTTCTAATCTGTTAAATTTGTTAATAAAATGGTCAGCTCCAATAAGCTGACCATCAATCATATTAGCAATTTCACTTGACTTTAAATTTAGTTTTTTCATCTTGGCAATTATTATTACTTTTTAATAGAATTGTGTGGAAGCGAATCTGTTTTGGGAGTTTCCTTTGGTTGCTCTTTAGATACTTCTTTATTTTTATCACTTGGCTCTATCTGTGCATCGCTGCCAGATTTTTTGGAGTTATCAGTCCTCGATGTAGTACGTCTGCCAGATGAAGAAGGAGTTTTAGCTTCTTTTTCTTTATTTCTAGGGTCTTTGTCTATTCTGTCTTTAAGGTCTTTTTCCAATAAATCTACATCAACTCCTAACTTACGCAAACACTTTACAGTCAAATCATATTTAGCATTTACATAAGGAAGAGTGGTTGTGCTTTGGTCAATCACCAAATCATATCCTTCTTCGGCTGAAACTTCCTGCACAATTGCAAAAATTTTAGTTTCAATAGGCTGCATTATTAATTGCACTGTTCTATCGTATTCCCCGCCTGGCTCATATTTTTGAGTAGCGAAATCAGCTTTTTGCTTTCTTAATTTTTCAAGTTCAATATCTTTTTCTAACTTTTCGCCATCAGTCCAAATCAAACGATTCTTTCTAATTTCAAAATCGAGAGCGTCAATCTTTTTCTGAATTCCCTCGCTTTCTCTTTTCCAAGAGTCCACAATAGATTGCACTCTTTGCTCAGCTTGGCTTGCATCTGGGAACTTATTGCGAATAGTCTCAGACGATATAAAACCCGTCTTCTGCGAGAAAACGGGTAATATTGTAATAGCAAATATTATTAGAAATAATGATTTCATAATTTTGTTTGAAAGTAAAAATTACTTTTCAGAACCACCACGTTTGATAGTATCCAATACTTTAAAAGTAATATCAGATTTATCTTCAGAGAAAATCAAAGCAGGATTAGTTTTATCTAACACAAAACTCATTTTTTCTGTTTTAGCTACGTCAGCAACTGCTTTCACTACTTTTGCTCTCAATGGCTCAAGCAAATCAATTCTTAATTTATATATTTCTTGTTCTTTTTCTTGACGGAATTTTTGGATTAATTCATTCTGTCCTTGCAATCCTTCTTCAGTTTTTTGTTGTTGTTCTTGGTTCATCATACCTTTTTGTTTTTGGTAAGTAACCACTTTTTCTTGAAGTTCTTTTTGCATTTTCACTAACGAGTCTTGTATATCGCCTGTAGTTTTCTTTAACATTGATTCAGCATTTTGAGCTTCTGGTAATTGCATAATCACACTTTGGAAGTCAACAACTCCAATTTTGCTTTGTGCCATTGCAGCATTTGCTACCACAAAAATTACTACTGCGGTCAATAAACCTTTAAACATTTTTTCTCCAATTTTGAAATAAAATAAAACGCAATTTAACAATTATCAAACGATTTTTAATCAATCTTCTACTTAATTAACACAATCAATGCATCAAAAAGTTTGTGGTTAAAATTATTGTTGTCCCAAATTGAACAAGAATTTCCAACCATTATTCACACTTTGTCCCTGCACTGGGTCGAATGCATAGCCATAGCTAAAGCCAATCACACCAATAGGATTCAATAACATCATCAAGCCAACCCCAGCCGAACGCTTCAAATCAAATGGATCAGCCTTTGCCAAATTATTCCAAACATTTCCTGCTTCTGCAAAAGCATAGACATAAATTGGCATTGGATCTAAAGAAATAGCAAAACGAAGCTCTGATATAAATCTTGCCAACACTTTACCACCATTACTTTCCACAGCTTGATCGGCATAGCCCCTAAGTGGAGTAACACCAATTCCACTCAAACCATTACCACCCATTCGGTAAAGCTCTATTGGCGAAATTGTAGTGTCGTTATTCAATCCAGTCAAATAACCAAATTTCCCGCTTAACATTAACACCAATCTATCTTGTTCTTTCACTTTTGCAAGTGGATTATAGAACTCGAAGTTGAATTCACTTTTTAAAAAGTCTGTGTTCCCAACTCCCAAAGCACCCCAAGCAAAACTTTCATTTATAGAAAATCGAGAGCCAGAAGTTGGGAAAAATGGACTATCCAAACTAATTCTTGAAATTGAAAATCCAGTGTTAAATTCAGAAGTCAAACCTGGTCTGAAAAATCCATAACTACTGGTTGAACCAACATTATTTAATTGAAATCTTGTTGTTCCATCAATTCTAAAGTAATCATCTGGCCAACGAAGTCTGCGACCAATATTCATAGATACACCTGTTCTACGCAAATCATAGCTGAATCTTAATCTGGAATCGAACACATTGAATCCAAGAGTAGTTGGTGAGTCATTCAGCCAAGGCTCTGTATACCCAAGTGAAAATTGTTGGAATCTGCTTGCTTGTCCAAATTCCCAATTGAAATTAAATAGCTGCCCTGCTCCACCACTAAGTGGTTCATATAGTGAGAAGTTATTAAATGTGAACCCAACTGAACCAGTAAGTCCAAATGTACCAGCAAAACCAATTGAGGCATTGAAAGTATCAGTAGATTTTTCTTCCACTTTATAGATTATATCCACAGAAGTTGCATCGCCAGGCACTGGCATTGGCTGTGGTTGCAATTTCTCAGGATTGAAGTAATTCATTACAGATAAAGCTCTTACACTTCTTATGATAGAAGACCTATCGAAATAATCTCCTGGACGTGTGAAAAGCTCACGTCTAATCACTTTGTCTTTTGTTTTAGTATTGCCCACTAATTCAACTCTTCTGATTTTGAATCTGTCGCTTTCAATTACAGAAATTTTAATATCAATGCTATCAGTACCAATTTTCAACTCTTCTTTTTCGAATCGTGCAGCCAAATAACCAGAATTATGGTAAAGCGAAGCTGCATCATTCAATGCTTCATTTCCCAATAAATTCTTTTGGAATCTCTCAACATCGTAGTAATCTCCTTTTTCAAACTCAAGTCTTGCCAAAAGCATTTCCTCAGAAAAAACAGTGTTTCCAACAAACTTTATATTTCGTACGAAATATTGTAGCCCTTCGGTAACTTTAAGTTGAATTTGTACTTTTTCAGTTTCAGGATCGAAAAGGATTGTATCTTTCACAATTTGGGCATCAATAAAGCCTTTCTTTTTGAAAAAAGCTGTAAGTAGTTGTTTATCTTTTATGTATTTCTTTTTGTCGAATTTAGAAGAACGCCAAAACTGATACCAACTTTTTGTCTTTGTATCATCGAAAGTGCCAGCCAATTCAGAAGAGCTAAGTTTTTCATTACCTTCAAAAGTTATAGACTCTACTTTGTATTCCGAACCTTCATTTATAGTGATTTTCAATTTAGAATGTGTTGCTGAATCTGTTTTAATAACTTCTGTTTGCACTTGGGCAAATGAATAACCATCGTTATCGTATAGCTTCTTTATTTCTCTTTTGGCAACATACACATCATAATTGGAGAAGATATCTCCTTTGGATTTGCCAATTGCTTTCAAAATTTCTTTATCTTTAATTTCGTAATTACCCACCAAAATAATCTCAGAAATTCTAGGCAACTCTTTAACTTTTATAGTTAAAAATATCCCTTCAGAAGTAATTCTTGCCACTATCACATCAACATTAGCAAATTGCTTTCTATCCCATAAGTTTTTGATTGAGTTAATTACTTTATCATCGTAAGGATAATTTATTTTTTCACCGCTAATTAAGCCAGAAATAGCAATAATTGTACTAGCATCGGCATAGACATTACCCTCAACATTGACACCAGCTATAACATAGCTTTTCAATTGAGAAGGGTCAGGAGCTTGAGAATATGTTAAATTTAAAGCATAGAAAAGAAAAACTATAATGCAATTAAGCTTTGAAAACATCAAATACCTTTTGTAAATATGAACTTTTAACTTGTTCATCAATTTCTAAATTATCAATTTTATTTATTTGAGTGGAAGTCAAACCAAATCTTCTCTCTCTTGATGTATAATTAAGCAATGCTTCGTATAAATCATTCTTTTTAAACTCTGGCCAAAGTTTCTCGACTATATAAAGCTCTGTATAGGCCATTTCCCAAAGCAAGAAGTTACTAATCCTATGTTCACCACTTGTTCGAATCATTAAATCTGGTTCTGGAAAATCAGCAGTTTGCAATCTTTTTGTGATTAAATCTTCCGAAATATCCTCAGGCGAAAGTTTTCCACGGCGAACATCCATTGCTATTATTTGCATAGTGCGGACAATATCCCATCTGCCACCATAACTTAAAGCAAGAACTAAGTTAAGTCCATCGTTTTCTTTAGTTTTTTCAATTGATTCAATCAATAACTTCTGAACTTTTTTAGGCAAAGAATTAGTTTTGCCAATTGTGTGCAATCGAACATTATTTTTATGAAGTTCATCAACTTCATTCTTTAAGTATTGCTCCAATAAAGTCATCAAGCCATTTACTTCTGCCGAAGGACGTGACCAATTTTCAATAGAAAAAGCATATAAAGTCAGATATTTAACTCCCAAATTAGAAGAAGCTTTAACTATATCCCTAACAGATTCAATCCCTTGTTTATGACCAGAAATCCTTTGCAAACTCTTGTTTTGAGCCCAACGACCGTTGCCATCCATAATGATTGCAATGTGTTTGGGTAGCTTCCCAGAGTCAACTATTTGAGTATGGATTTCCTTTTCTGAGTCAGAAAGTTCAGAATACCAGTTTATTTTCATATTTTTTTTAATTTTCAATTACAGAAACGCAAATTATCCTTTTTTTACGTAAACTAAAAGAGCTTGTTTCAAAAAATATTTTATATACATTAATATAAGTAATGAATTGTATGATATTAACCAATTGAGAAATGAGCAAATAAAATGATATTTTTTTCCCATACAAAGAAAATAATTAAATTACAACTTGCATATATGTACTTTTATTTTGTATTTTTGCTTCCCTAAAAAAAACATATTAAGTTAATTATAATCAAAGACTAAGGTACACTCAATGACGAAAGCTGAAATTGTAGATGAAATCTCAAAAGCTACAGGGCTAACAAAAATCGAAACTAAAGCAGTAGTAGATGGCGTATTTGCAAGCATTATTAATGCTATTGCATCTGGCAAAAGAATAGAATTACGTGGATTTGGCGTATTCAAATCAAAATCAAGAAAGCCGCGAATGGCTAGAAATCCAAAAACAGGTGAATTAGTACCTTTAAGCAAAAGATACGTTCCTGTTTTCAAACCATCTCCAGACTTTTTAACTAAGGTGAATAACGAAATCACAGAAGCTAACAACGAATCTGCAAAATAATTTCAAAATATTTTGCAATTCAAATTATTTTTTGTAATTTTGCATTCCTGATTTAATTAATTTATAGGTTATTATTATGCCTTGCGGAAAAAAAAGAAAACGCCATAAAATGGCGACTCACAAGAGAAAGAAAAGACTTAGAAAAAATCGTCATAAAAAACGTAAATAGTATTTCAAAAAGCGTTGTAAATTTGTATTTTACAACGCTTTTTTTTTATGATTAATCTTACTTTTCTTGGCGGTTGCTCCGAAATTGGAGCTAATAGCTGCTTTCTTGATGTCTTTGGGACTAAATTTCTCATTGATTCTGGGTTGCACCCAGAAAGAAGAGACCAGCTTGCCTTCCCTCAATTTGAATATATAGGCGAGCAAGAGATAGCTGCTATGCTTATCACTCACGCACACTCCGATCATATCGGTGCATTGCCATTCGCCATTAAGCACTTCCCTAAAGCTCGTGTGCTTATGACTCAACCCACTTCAGATTTGGCGGAGCTTATGCTCAATGATACTGCTAAAATTTTAAAATCGAATATAGCTCAGGAATTCACAGCTGAATCTCTTGAATACTATAAAAATGAGAACATTCAGAATTTGTTCGCTTTGTTTGAATCTATCAAATACAATGATAAAATCACATTCGAGAATACATTTTCTCCGAATCAATCAGCAAATGTTAGCTTTCATGAAGCTGGACATATATTGGGTTCAGCAGGAGTTTTAATAGAATCTAACGGCAGGAACATTTTCCACACTGGCGATGTCAATTTCCAAAACACTGCTTTACTCAAAAAAGCTAACTTCCCTCGCCATCATTTGGATGTATTGATAATTGAATCTACAAATGCAAATTCCATTATGCCCGACAAAAAAGAGCAAACTAAGGATTTTGCTAATTTTATCAATAAAATTTCAAATAGCAATGGTTCTATACTTATCCCTACTTTTTCTTTAGGTAAAGCTCAAGAGATTCTTCGAATTATTAGTTCATTGGCAAAAAAGGGATCTATACCAAATTTACCAATTTATACTCACGGACTTACTCGGAGAATCAATAAAGTTTACGATAAATATTGCTATTCTAGTGAAATGTTAAAAAAAGGTTTTGAAGTAAGCGATATAAATCAAGAATATTTAGACTTGAGTGATTCTGGTAATTCCAATTACCTCAAATCTCCTTCCATTGTGCTTGCCAATGGAGGAATGATGAACGAAAGAACTATGTCCTATCGAATAGCTCTTGAGTGGTTCAAAAGAAAAAACTTCGGCATTGCAATGGTTGGATTTCAAAAAGTAGCCACTCCAGGACACAGTTTGTTGAATTCTTCTAAAAATAAAAATTTCAGTTATGCTAACTTAAATTTATCAAGAACTTGTGAAGTAGAAAAGTTTAGATTTTCTGCACATTCAGGTATTGAAGAATTAATTGAATTTGCGGTTGATACTAAGCCAAAAAACATATTTATTGTGCACGGCGACGAAGAAGCTTGCGATAAATTAGCTTATGAAATTAGCCAAAGATTAGACACTTCAAGAATTTTTGTTCCAAAATTGGGAAAAAATTACGAAATTGAATTATGAAGAAATGCGAAATCATTTATATATATTCTGATAAAGGTAGCTTAAAGCTTGTAAAAAGTAGTTTTCTTTCTAAGAAAGCTACTCTAAAACCTATTCTTTTAAGTGAGTTAGAAACAGCAATCACTGAAATAGATTTTTCAAGTAAATCTATTGTTACTATAGTTAATTCTGATTGTTTAGAGCATTTTACAAATAATGACAAGTTATTTGCAACTTTTGAAAGTAATTTTTTCATTAATGTTATTTCAAACTTAAGTGATGCTCAAAATCAAATAATTCCAAAATTTTCGCAAAATCACAATTTCCTTACTTTAATTGACTTTGTAAATTTCCCTGTAGTTGCAAGCAACACATTGAATAATTTGATTGAAAAAATTGTTCAACAGAACATTAATCATCATTTCGACAAGTTCAAATTTGAATCAATTGGTAAAAACAACAGGGATGCTATCTTTTTTACTAATTACAATTTAGAAGTTATTGATTGGACAAAGTCTGCGGAAAAAACTTTTGGTTATTCAAAAGTTGAAGCTATTGGACAAAACTTTACTGATTTGATAATTCAAAAAGACCAAGTTAAAGATTTTGTTGTCGAATTTGGCAAATTGAGAAAAGTAAACGATTCCAATATCTTAGATCATATTTTAGAACTTTATTGCAAAACAAAGAATTCAAAATATTTCCCAGTTGAAATAATTATTTCTAAGTGCGAATTCCCTAACGAGAAGTTATTAACTTTCGTTTGCCGAGATGTTACAACTATTCTCAATAATCAAGAAGAACTCACTAAAATAATAGAAGAGCTTCAAGTAATTAATGATTTCACAGAGCAGAACTCAAGAGATTTAGTTGAGTTAAATGCAAAGCTTGGCGAAAATGAAATTGCACTACAAAGTTTGAATGCAGATAAAGATAGGTTTTTCTCAATAATTGCACACGACCTTAAAGGTCCGTTCCAAGCATTGCTCGGTTATTCTGAATTACTCGCAAATGCAGAAATGGGACTGACTCAAGAAGAAATAATTGAATTTGCATCAAGTTTAAATGAATCTGCTAAAAACTTATTCAAGTTATTGGAGAATTTACTTGAGTGGTCTAGATTGCAGCGAGGGCAGTTCCAAATTCAAGCATCTAATTTTGATTTCAAAGAATTAGCTGATACTAATTTGGAATTAATCAAGCATAGAGCTCAGCAAAAAAATGTTTTACTTGAAAATAAAGTTAATGCCGACACTTTAGTTTATGCCGATAGATATTCTGTGGATACAGTTTTGAGAAATCTCCTTTCCAATGCCATTAAATTCACAAAAGAAGGTGAAACTATTGGGATTAAAGTAGGAGAAGTCAATGGATTTTTGGAAATCTCTGTCTATGACACAGGTGTGGGGATTAGCAAAGAAGTACAAGCAAAACTTTTCAGAATAGACACAAAGCACACCACAGCTGGCACTGCCGATGAGCAAGGAACTGGTCTTGGATTGATTCTTTGCAAAGATATGGTTGAAAAAAATGGCGGTACTATCAGAGTGGAAAGTGAAATTGGAAAAGGAAGTCAATTTAAATTCACTGTGCCTATTGGAATGAACTAAGATTATGAAAATTATTTCTTGGAATATCAATGGTTATAGAGCTATAACTGGTCAGAACGCATCAAAACGATTTGACACAGTTACCAAAGACAACAAACTATTCCAATATATTTCCGAAGAAAATCCCGATATCATTTGCCTTCAAGAAACTAAATCCAGTCCAGATCAAATTCATGAACATTTAATTGCTCCAGAAGGTTATAAATCCTATTTTAGTAGTTCTTCCATTAAAAAAGGTTACTCTGGTGTTTGCGTAATCACAAAAGAAACTCCCAAAAATGTCAGCTATGGAATTGGGATAAATGAATTTGACCACGAAGGACGAATTATTCAACTTGATTTTGAAAATTTTACTCTATTCAATATCTACTTCCCTTCTGGAACTTCAGGTATGCACAGAGTAGATTATAAACTTGAATTCTACGATTCATTGTTTGCTCAAGTCGAAAAAATTCGCAAAAAGCAGCCAAACATAATCATTTGTGGCGACTATAACACTGCACATTTTGAAATAGATTTGGCTAGACCAAAAGACAACATTAACAATAGTGGCTTTATGCCAATTGAAAGAGAAAAACTCGATTGGATTATTTCTCTTGGCTATATAGATTGTTTCCGCAAATTCTCAAGCGAAGCAAATCAATACACTTGGTGGAGTCAGCGAGGCGGAGCAAGAGCAAAAAACATTGGCTGGAGAATAGATTATTTCTTTACCACAAATGAAATGAATTCAGCTATTACAAATAGCTACATAATGCAAAATCAGCACGGATCAGACCATTGCCCTATTGTGCTTGAATTAGATTCTTAAACAATTTAGAAAGGTTTGCTTATGAAACTTTTTTCCCTTGATAATGTGTTTGCTACTATTTTTGTAATAGTAGTCATCACCTACTTTTCAGTAATTTTTAACGCAAACGTTTTCGACCCAATCCAATCTACTTTCGAGGATTTGGAGCTAACAGACATTGTGTTTTCAAAATTCTATGACAATACAAATGTGTCACTTGACACAAATATTGTCATAATTAATAATGGTAACACAACTAGAAAAGCCCTTGCAAATCAATTAGAAATTATCAACAGATACCAACCAAAAGTAGTTGGAATTGATGCTTTTTTCAAACAAAAGTCTTCTCGCCCCGATTTCGATTCTGCTCTTGCCTATCAATTTTCTCAAACAAATAACTTAGTTTTAGTAGTTGGATTAAGGCAACCAAACGCAAAAGATGAATCATTTTTCGATACAATTATTAAATCTAATCCAATCTTCACAAAGTATTCTCAAGATGGATTTGCAAACGTAATTACAGATAGAAAAAACTTTAGAACTGTTCGTCATACTACTCCTCAGCAGTACGTAAGAGATACAATTAAGTATTCTTTCCCTGTGAAAATAGCAAGTCTTTTTAATAAAGATGCTGTTTCAAAATTGTTAGGAAGACATAACGAAAGAGAGCTTATAAACTATCGCAGAAACACAAATAAGTACCGCACATTAGATGTAATTGAAGTATTTGAAAAGCAAGATTCATTACAATTTTTGAAAGATAAAATTGTTCTTATTGGTTATATGGGCCCAAATATGAAGACAAAGGTAACAGAAGATATATTCTTCTCCCCTTTGAACCCGAATTATGTAGGCAAAACCCACCCCGATATGTACGGAGTTGTAATTCATGCCAACGTAATCTCAATGATACTGGAAGGTAAATATATCAATATGACTCCAGATTGGCTTGAAAAAGTGTTAAGTGTTTTGATTATCTTTTTCAATATGGTTATCTTCACTTATTTGCGTAATAACTATGAGCAGAACTCCCAAGCTATATCAGTTGTTTTGTTGATTGCCGAAGTTGCAACAATAGTAATAATCTCACTTTATTCAATCTATACTTTCAAATTAGAGCTAAACATAATGGGTGCAATCGTTGGCTTGCTCTTTAGTATTAGTGCTTATGAGGCATATAATGACTCACTTAAACCACTCTTGATGACGGCTTATAGATTTATTCTAAAACTTTTCAAAATCAAACAGACATCAACAGATCAAACTTCAACTGAAGGAGCAGAATAATGAAATTTAAAGAACTAATAAAGTTAGATATTTTCTTTTCAGCAGTTTTCGTTTTCGTATTGCTGTTTTTCTTTCCCATATTTTTCAATTTTGCAATTTTCGACCCATTCAAAGTAGCATTGCAAGATTTCAATATTACGGATACTTATTTCTCGAAAATTTGGTCGGATGAAGCAACAGCCAAAGAAACTGATATAGTTATCATTAATCTTTCTGAAAAAACCCCTTTTGGTATCCAAGAGCTTGATGGATTTTCAGTTGCTCAAATTATAGATGCAGTCAATAGAACTGAGCCAAAAGTAATTGGTGTGGATTATGTTCTGAAATATGATTCAATAAGTGCTGGTGAAAAGTACAACCCTATGTTTAGCCAGTTTATAAAAACAATCACAAGCAACACTAAGAACTTGATACTTAGCGGAGAATTTATAGAATTCGACAAACAGAAAAATACTTACAATATACTCGATTCTCCCGACACTAATTTATATGTTTATTCTCAAATTGGTTTCAACAATCTGATACTTGGAAAAAGTCAACAAACAACAACAGTTAGAAGTTTTCAACCTAACTATAACTATAAAGGAAAGAATTATAAACTTTTCGATGTACTTGTTGCAGAAAAGTATAATCCCGATGCTGTAACTAGATTTTTAAGCAGAAACAATGAAACAGAAACTATTAATTTCATAGGTAATGACAATAAGTTCTTTATAATCAATGGTTCGCAAATTCTTGAAGGTAATTTCGATCCAGAAATGCTTAAAGACAAAATTATATTAATGGGAGCTTTCGACACCACTGCATTCTATGACAAATTCGATAAAATGTACTTCACACCGCTAAATCGCAAAACAGCTGGGAAAACTTTTCCAGATATGTACTCCACAATTATTCATGCGAATATTGTGTCAATGCTATTGACAGATAAATATTTCAATAAACTTGCCGATTGGATAAGTATTGCAGCAGCATTCTTTATATGCTATTTCAATATGCTTGTGTTCTACTATATCTCTAATTACCATAAAAAATGGTATGAACTAAGTGCGATGTTAATATTTTTGGTTGAATCCGTTGGCACGATATATGTCACAGTATTAGCATTCTCGGAGAAAAATTTAGAGATGGACTTGACTCTAACCATTATGGCTGCTGCTATTTCGGTACTAGCATTCGAGATTTACTATGAAACAATTAAACCACTAGTGGTGGCGATTATTAACAAAGTGTTCAAAAAAGATTTTGCAATTGAATAAAAAAGTTATTGCAGATTATGAATTTTTGTTTAATTTTGTATAAGTTGATTAAAAATAAACCAAATAGGGAAACATTATGAAAAACATCATTTCGCTTATATTACTTATAAGCACATTTTCAGTAAGCATTTTTGCTGCTGCACCAGATTTCAGTGTCGTTGCAAGCAATGGCGAAGTTATGGTAAAAAGAGACAAAGCTACTAACTGGGTAAAATTAGCTTCTGGTCAAAAATTATTCCAAAAAGATCAAATTCAAATTGGCAAAAATGCTTATTTAGGTTTGGTTCATTCTTCAGGTTCTCCAGTTGAAGTTAAAAACTCTGGTAACTATTCTGTTCAAAAATTAGTTGCTCAAGCTACTACAAAGAAAAGTAATGTAACTAAAAAATTCACTGACTATATCGTTGGTGAATTATCTAAATCGGACGACCAAGTCGGAAAAGACAACTATCGCAAAGATATGGAAACAATGGGTGCTGTAGAAAGAGGATCAAGCAAAGGTTTGACTGCTAAACTTCCACGTAGCTCTTACACTCTTGACAACAAAATGGATTTTTCTTGGTATAAAAAAGAAGGTGTAACAACTTACAAATTTGTAATCAAAGATTCCGAAGGCAAAAAAATTGTTGATAAAGATGTTAATGGCACAAACTTAACTATTGACTTAGCTCAATACAAAATGAAAAAAGGCGATTGCTATAACTGGTCTGTTTCTTCAAATGGTGCATCTACGGAAGAATATTGCATCTTGAAATTTGGAGATAACGAAGCTAAACAAGTAAATCAAGAACTTACTGAAATTCAAACTGAAATAGGTAAAAATCCTGGTGCTGTTGGCCAATTGATTCTTGCTTCTTTTTATGAAGAAAAAAACATTGTCAATAGAGCAGTTGCTGCTTATGAAGCTGCAATCAAAATTTCACCAATCGAAAGCTACAAAAGATTATACTCACTTTATTTAAACAGATTAGGGCTTAAAAACGAAGCTCAATCAGTAATGAAATAATTTGTTATTATTCTTTCCAATTTAAAAAGCTCGAAATGTTAATCATTTTGAGCTTTTTTTTTAAGCTTACTTTGATTTTATAAATAGATTTCTGTATATTAGAAATGTAGACTTATCCAATAATTAATAAAGCACTAATGCACTACGCAATACCAATCACTCAAAAACTTAAAAAACTAGTAGATCTCTTAATCAAAAGCAACATAGAGATTCTAATTCGCTTTTTCTCGCTGAAGGTGAAAAGCTATGCAGAGAATTACTAAATAGTGATTTCGATACTGAACTTGTGCTGATTAGAGATTCATCTAATCCAGAAGTGATTGATATTGCTAATGAATTTGGAAATAATGGAATTCCTATTTATAATGCACCTAAACATCAGTTCGATCAATTAACAGAAACTAAATCGCCTCAAGGCATTATAGCTGTGGCTAATAAAAAAGATAGACTAATCACTCCAAACGAGAGTTTTCTTGCTTTGGAAGATGTGCAAGACCCTGGTAATGTTGGTACTATAATTCGAACTGCAGAATGGTTTGGTATAAAGCAAATTTTAATTACTCCAAACTGTGCAGACCAATACAACCCTAAAACTGTACGTGCCACTATGGGTTCTATTTATAGAGTTGATGTAATTGTGGTAGAAAATATTGCAGAAACAATAGCAACAAACTTCAGTAAAGTTGATACCTATTCTGCAATTATGAATTCAACTACCCTGCTTTCCAAAGTGAAACCAAAAAGTAAATTTGGATTAGTTTTTGGAAATGAAGGTAAAGGAATTTCAAAAGCACTTCAAGAAACTATCAAAAATAATTTCACTATTGAGGGCTATGGAAGTAGTGAATCTCTCAATGTGGCTGTAGCAGTAGGAATTAGTTTAAATCATTTTGCTCGTGGTGGGAAATAAGGAGTAATAATTATGCAACACATATTACCAATCGCAGTTATAGTATTGTTAAGCTTTATTATTGGCTCATTCCCATCGGGTGTGATAATAAGTAAAATGTTTTTTGGTTTCGATATTCGCAACGAAGGTAGCGGAAATATGGGAAGCACAAACGTTTTCCGTGTACTTGGCAAAAAATGGGGCTTTATAGTACAAATTCTTGATTTCGCAAAAGGGCTTTTAGCTGTTTCTTTAATAGGAACTATTTTAGCTCATCAAATTGTTGATCCAGTTTTCTATGCAGACAATGAATATCTAATTAAAATTATTTCTGGTATTAGCTCCGTACTTGGGCATATTTATTCAGTTTTTGTTAACTTCAAAGGTGGCAAAGGAATTAATACTGCAGCTGGTATGCTAATAGGACTTGCTCCTGTTGATATGGGTGTCACTTTCCTTTGCTTTTGGATTGTAGTCGGGCTTAGTGGCTATATCTCATTAGGATCAATCGTAGGGGCTATTGTTCTTCCTCTTTCTATGATAATCAGAGAAAATATATTTGGTGCGCAAGTACCTGGTTATTTCACTCTGATTTACTTCTGCATTGGGCTATCTATCCTGATTATCTACAAACACAAAACAAACATTGTTCGGATTATTAATGGTGGAGAAAGCCGTTTTGAATCGCTTCGTGTATTAAAGTTTGGAAAGAAATCTAGTAATTAATTAAATTGCATTTTATTAATTACAAAACTTAAGACTTCTTTGAATTTTATCAATCAAAAAATAGTAGTTGTAGGAGCTGGTGGATGGGGTACTGCATTAGCCATTTTATTGCACAACTCAAATAGAGATGTTACTCTATTCTCACACGATAAAGATTTAATCTCGACAATCAAACAAAACAAATGCAACACTACATATTTGCCAGATATAGCAATTCCAGAAGACTTGCAATTATCCGCAGATACTAATATTTTCACTTCTGCAAAAATCTTGGTAAATACTGTTCCTACTCAATTCATTAAAACATTTTACAATGACCACTATATTGATTTAAATGGTAAGTATATAATCAATGGATCAAAAGGTATTGACATTGAAAATAGAATGTTGATTTCATCAATCTTCACTGAAATTTATAAAGTTACAATAGATCATTATTGTGTGCTGACAGGCCCAAGCCATGCAGAAGAAGTCGCAAGGCAAATTCCTACGGCAGTTGTTAGCGCATCTGCAAACTTTAACTTAGCAGAGAATGTGCAAGAACTATTCTCTGGAGATAACTTTAGAGTATATTCTGGGCATGATTTCCTTGGTTGCGAAATAGGCGGAGCTTTAAAAAATGTAATTGCAATTGCAATTGGAATATTAGTAGGCATGAACTATGGAGATAACACAAGAGCCGCAGTAATAACGAGAGGATTGGCAGAAATTTCACGCCTTGGCACTCAATTAGGAGCAAATCCACTCACATTCTCTGGTCTATCGGGGCTTGGAGATTTGTTCGTAACTTGCGATAGTCTTCACTCTCGCAATAGAGCATTTGGCGTAGCAATTGGAAAAGGCGAAAAGCCAAACGACATTCTCAATACACGCCAAAAAGTAGCCGAAGGTGTATTCACCGCAAAAGCCGTGCATACTTTAAGCAAAGAATTGAATATTGAAATGCCAATTTGTGAGCAAGTTTATCAAATTATCTACGAGAATAAAAATCCTAAAGATGCTGTTAGAGATTTATTCAATAGAGAAAATAAACACGAAATTTATTAAGCTCTCCCTTTCGATTTTATCAAAAAAAAGCAAGATTTAATTCAATCTTGCTTTTTTTATTTCTCTATTTCTTAAATTAATTCACAAATTGCTTTGCAAAATATTTCGGTGTTAACTTTTCGCCAGTTGCTTTCAGCACCATATCGTCCCAATAATAAAGCAAGGCAGGAGCATAAACTTTCTCTTCTAAATATTTTGCTACTTCTTTTTTGCCAGTCCAACCATAATCCCCTACAGGGTTTGCATTCAGCACTTTCTCATTGATAGTGCAGTATAATTGCGATGCGAAAACTTCCCCAAGCAAATAGCTATGGTAATAGCAAGGATAAGTCGCAATGTGTATTTTTGTTGCCCAATCTGGCGAGTTGCGACCTTCTGGGCGTTTCATCATTTGATATTTCTCTACCAAATCCCACCAAAGTTTATTCAAATCTTGGTCTGGATTCGCATACATTTCTTTTTCAAAACGATACACTACTTGCACCCATCTTGAGAAAACCAATTGCTGCATACGCATACTTTTCTTACAATTTGCAGCAATTGAACTTGCAGTTGCATCATCGAGTTTCAAATTTTCTTTTAGCCAAGCAGGACTTGTTGCCAATCTGCCGAAAAGCATTGCAATCCCCTCTGTCGCAAAAGTATGAGCTGGTTGCTTTAAGATCCAAGGCAATTTAGCTCCAACATATTTCTGATAAACCGCGTGTCCATATTCGTGGAGCATTGTTTCCATCCATTTGTGCGATGGAGTGATATTACAAACCACACGAATATCATTTTTATTTCTATCAATATCGGTGCAGTATGCGTGTTGCATTTTGCCAGGTTTCTCGTATAAGTCGGATTTGGCTATCATTTCATCTATCGGGTGTCCAATAGAGCTATAAAATTCTTTAGTTAATGCTTCTATGTTTGCATTTTTGAAAAAGCTATCCAAATCGAAAGAATTAATTTTCGGAGCTTCTTGGAAATATCTATTCTGATAGTGCCAAGGCATTAAGTCAGCTTTTGCTATTTTGCATTTTGCAGCCAAACTATCATCAATTTCATTTTTCACTTCAATATAGCTTTGCCTAGTTAATTTATCCAATTCATCGAAGAATTTCAAAAGTTCTTCCGGATCTTGCTCGCTTAGCTTAATAGACATTTCGTGGAAGTTTTTGAAACCAAGTTTTTTAGCAGACTCATTTCTAAGTTTCACTATTGCTATCACATCTTTGACAACCACATTTCCAATTTCCTTATGAGCCAGCCAAGCAGCTTTCAGCTTTTCAGAATTAGTTTCTTTCTTTAAAATATCTTCAATTTGATTGTCCGATATTTTTTTGCCGTCGCCAAGGTCTGCTCTGAAAGTAGAGAATTTCTTTTCAATTTCAGCAGATTTAGCAGATATTTCCCCCAATAAAGTAGTATCTACTTGTTTACTCATAAATTGGTTATAAAGAACAAGAATAGTGCGTTTCAGAGTGTCATTTTGAATTTCTGAATCACCATTGAAATTCTTTATTTTCTCAAAAAATGCCTTGTTAGACAAGATTTCATTCATAGCCATATCAAGCGTTTGATATGTTTTCCAATCAGCATCTTTTCCGCTTATAGAAGCATTGTAGTATGCTAAAGTAGTTGCATTATAAGCTTTGGCAAGTTTAATTTGTACTTCGGAAACGAAGTCTTTGGCTGATTTTTCTTTGAGACTTTCCATTTTTGTACAAGATGTGGCAATAATTAAAAAACAAACGAGAATAAGATATATATAACTCTTCATATTGGAACTCGAAAATTGAAAAACAAAATCTAAGGAATTCCAATTTAAGAAATTAATTTAGATAAAAACTATCCTTTCGGAAAACAATTTACAATCTGATTAATTAAAACTCAGAAATTATGATTAAATTTGCTCAATTATTTTCAAATAAAAATTCAAAAAGGTAACAATGAGACTTACTAATTTCAATGCTATGCACAAAAAACACAATGCCAAAATGGTTGAATTTGCTGGATTTGAAATGCCAATACAGTACTCAAGTGGCATTATGGCTGAGCATAAAATTGTCAGAGAAAAAGTAGGGATTTTCGATGTGTCGCACATGGGTGAATTTGAAGTGAAAGGCAGCGATGCCTTAGCATTCATTCAAAAATGCACTACAAACGATGCTTCAAAACTAACACCTGGCAGCATTCAATATTCGGCAATGTGCTATACAAATGCTGGAATAGTAGATGATTTATTAGTTTATTGCGTTGCTGAAAACTATTATATGTTAGTAGTTAATGGTGCAAATATAGATAAAGATTTTGCCTGGTTGAAAAGCAACCTAACTGATTTCAATTGTGAACTTACAGACATTTCCGATGAAATAAATCTACTTGCAGTGCAAGGTCCAAAATCAATTGAAACATTGCAAAAACTTACTGATGTGAACTTATCCGATATAGTTTACTATAATTTCACTCACGGCAAACTTGCTGGAATAGAAATGATACTATCTCGCACTGGCTACACAGGTGAAATTGGCTACGAAATATATTTCCGTGGCGATGCCTCAGTTTGCGAAAAAGTTTGGAATGCACTTATGGATGCTGGAGATGAATTTGGAATTGAACCAGTTGGGCTTGGTTGCCGAGATACACTTCGCCTTGAAAAAGGATATGCACTTTATGGCAACGACATAGATCAAGACACAAACACACTGGAAGCAGGACTTGGCTGGATTACTAAATTAGCAAAAGGTGATTTCAACGGTTCTGATGTGCTAAACAAAGTGAAAGCCGATGGAGTAAACAGAAACATAGTTGGCTTCACAGTGGAAACCAAAGGATTCATAGCCAGACATGGCTATAAAGTTTTCGATGGTGAGAAAGAAATCGGATTCGTAACAAGTGGCAATCAATCCCCTTCGCTTGGAGTAGCAATGGGTATGGCATTTGTGCAACCAGAATACAAAGCAATAGGTACAAAATTAGAAATAGTAACAGGCAACCGCAGAGGCATAGCTGAAGTAAAGAAAATGCCATTACTATAAACTAATTCTTATAAAATACAACTTACAATAGAGAGGCAGGTCATAGATCTGCCTTTTTTTGTCATTGAGCTTTTGTTCATTGAGCTTATCGAAATGTTGAAATTTGTTCTTTACAAGCTTCCGAAGGTTTCAAATCTTCGGAAGGTTCTTTTTTTTGTGAATTAGCAAGAAAGTTTTTTCGTTATATAACACTTTCAAACTTAAATTTTGATACAAAATAGAACTAACCAAACTTTGTATAGAATGAATATTTATGGTTGATAAATTGCTGGAAAGAAATTCCATTTGATTTAACAAGTGAGATTTATAATTTTATGTTAGAATTACACGAAAAAAGAGAAAGCGAAAACTTGTTTCCAACTTTCAAGTCAAAAAGTTGGAAAGTATTTAAAAAGTGCAATCCAAGAACTAAAAACAGAAAAAGACTTATCATAATCACAGCATCCGAAAATGCGAGAAAATGAATTACTAAAAACTTACAAAAAAGATATTATTTTTATTGCTGGATTTTTAGGTCATACCGTTGCAATTCAACAAAAACATTATTTTGAAGTTTTGAATCAGATGAAGTTCGAGAGTCTTTAAAAGTGCGGGGAAATGACTAATTTTACTCAAATATTACACACTTAAAAAAAAAGTCTTTATAACTTTTCAGCTATAAAGACTTTTGTTGCTTTGTACCCAAGACGGGACTTGAACCCGTACGAGGTTGCCCTCACAGGATTTTAAGTCCTGTGCGTCTACCAATTCCGCCACCTGGGCAACAAATAAGATTACAAAATTAAGAATAATTCTGATTATGACAAACAATTTATTTTCTTTTGTGGAAAATTCTTAATTTATATTAAAAATAAATTAAAGTTCAACTAATGTCAAACTTTTTGCAAAGTAAATCGTAATTTAAAGAAAGGTGCTTTTGCAACTTTGAATTATTTAAAGGTGGAAACATGAAATACTCATTACAAAGTCTATTACTATCGCTAATTGCAATTTTAGCTACAAGCTGCCTTCCGCAGCAAGAAAATAGTTTTGTCTATTCCAATAGAATTGAAAAAAATGAAACTTTTGCCGATTTGGATCAGCCATCGGCTAATAGAGTTTCTTATAGAAAGCAAGTTCAGGAATCAGACTTTAGCTCAAGTGCTGGCAGTGTCGAAAACACTTACTATGTAAATAATAATTATTATAACAACAATAACTTCGACCCTTACTATGCAAGCTATTATGGCTTTGGAGGAGCTTACTATGGTTCTTATGGATATACTTACAACCCATACAGTGACTTTAGCTTTGGTTGTAATCCATATTATTCTTACTATAGGAGTTACTACCAACGTCCAGCAGCTAGTAACGATGGAAGAGAAACTGCAAGAGTAAACACTTTTAGAAAATTTGGCGAATCAAGTCGTGGAGATTATTCTCGCTATGATACAGACTATAACACAAATGGCAGAAGAAATTCAAGAACTAATGATGGAAATGGTTCTGACAATAGCGGTGGTTCAAGCGGAAGAAATAGCGATGTAAACAGACGTAAATCAGGTACTAGTACTCGAATTGGAAATCCTGGTATTGAAAGTTCCAGACCAACAAACAATGAAAACGCTAGACCTATTGATAACAGAGTTAATAGCGATGTAAATAAACGTAGAGGAAACTCTGACAGCGATTTGAATTCACCAAGAAGCGAAAGCAATAGACCAAATAGAATTGAAAGTACAAATCCGAGCGATAGCAGAATCAATAGCGGTGTTAACAATGGCAATGATAGAGTAAATCCGAATTCAAATTCTAATCCTAACAGGCGACAAGTTCCTTCTAATGAATCAAGTAGCCCAAGACCGAATAGAAATTCAAACAATGTTCCAAATGTTAATAAATCAGCTGAGCCAAATAGACGAGGCGGTTCTAAGCAACCAGAGCAGAACTCTCGTCCAAAAGAGTCAGCTAAACCTAATGTAACACCAAGTTCTACTCCAAGTGTGCCATCGAAACCAAGTGGCAATAGCAATAGCTCTTCTTCTCCCAAAAGAGGAAGATAACTTTACGATTATTAGGAAGTCAAAGAAATGAAAATACTTTTAACTATATTTATAGCATTACTGAGTTTATCAATTTCGAAAGCTCAATATGTAGAAGATGCAATACGAATGCTCGGCTCTAATGGGCAAATCACACAAAGAGCTGGTGCATTGGGAGTCTCAAGCTATGGAATTTCGGATGATGCAAGTGCGTTGTACTATATTCCAGCTGGTATCTTTTTACAAAAAGATAATGAACTTAACTTTGGAATGAATTTAACGAATGGTAAAATCATAACAAATTACAATTCCACAGAAACTACCAATTCAGCAAATAGTCAAGCTATTTCAAATATATCATTGATAATACCAGGCAGAAATACCCATACCGATGGTCTAACAATTGGGTTCTCATATTTCTATGATAAGAATTTGAATTCCACAAGTGGCTTTAATTCATTTATTCCAAATGGATCTTATTTGAATCATTTATATCAGCAGCAATCGAATAGAGCTTGGATAGAAAAAGTAATTGATTTTACTGGTGGTATGCCTTATAACGATAGCTTATATCAAACTGCAACTGTATCGGGCAGCGGAGGTATTCACAATATTAATGCAGCAATTGGCTTTGAAGTTGATAAAAACTTTTTAGCTGGAATTTCTTTAGTTGGTAGAATTGGGAATTTTGAATACACTCGTAAATTAAGCGAAGTAGATGTTTTGGGCAAGTATAATGTTGCTGGCTCTATGGATATGTCTAAGTTCACAGAAAATAACACATTCAATCAAGATTATTCTGGTTTCGCAGTTTCTGTAAGTGGTATGTATCTAATCAATGATTACGCAAGAGTTACAGCAAAAATAGAATCTCCAACATTTTATGAAGTTAAAGAAACTTTTACAAGAACTGCCGAAGCTGAATTCAAACCAAATAGCCAGGGTGTTGTTTTTAAAAACAAAGAAACTACTTTAGATGGAGAGCAAACATATAATCTTTCAACTCCATTCATTTTCTCTGCTGGAGCTTCAATGAAGATTGTTGGAGTAACTCTAACTACAGGAGTGGAATATATAGATGCTGCACAAACTAACTATTCTTCTACTGAGAACAGTGGCGATTTTGCAGATTTGAACACACAAATCTCAAATGAACTTAGAGGTTTAGTCAAATGGGGTGTTGGTTTTGAGTATCCATTACCAATAACTAGCTTAATAGTGCGAGGAAGCTATGAAAAACAAACCTCTGCTTATAAGGAAGTGCTAAATAGATCACAATCAATTGGTTTAGGGCTTGGCTATCTGATTGGGAAAAAAATTAGAGTGGACGCAATGATGAAAATCAGTGAGTTCAACGATAGATTTGTAACTTACGGCAGTAATTTCTATTCTTACCAAACAACTCCAACAGTATATGGTTTGGGAATTACATACAGATTTGAATAAATAATTTTGTTTTTAAAAAATAATTTGTTAATTTTGTAGTTCAATTTTAAAATAAAATTTTAGATTAAAGAAAAATGGCACATCACAAATCGGCACAGAAAAGAATTAGAATTTCTAAACGTAGAAACTTTTATAATCGTGGCAAGAAAAAAGCTATGAGATTAGCTATGCGTGCGGTTAGAGAGTCAAAAACTTATGAAGAAGGTGCAGTAAACTTGAAAAAAGCAGTAAGTGTTTTAGATAGAGTGAGCATCCATGGAGTTGTTCATAAGAACTTCGCTTCAAACAAAAAATCTAAATTAGCTAAATTTGTCAATAAGCTTAAAGCAGCACAAGTAGCATAATTTTCAATTCGATTCTTTAAAAAAATGGCTTAATTCAAAAAATTAAGCCATTTTTTCGTTTCTAATTTCTCATCTTTTCAAGTTTAGTCAAGTCTTTAATTTTAATTTTCCCACTCATAGTTTCTATTATTCCTTCATCGTGGAAATCGGATAGTGTTCTGATTAATGTTTCTGTAGCTGTTCCAACTAAATTGGCAAAATCTTCTCTAGAAAGTGCAACTTCCCCGTTTGGTTTACCATCGTTAAATTTCAAATTAAGTTTTCTAATTTGCTCTGCTACTCTTTTCCTAACCGAGCTATATGCTAAATTTACAAGTTTAGCTTCTTTTTCTTTCAGATTGGCAGTAAGCAAACTTAAAAACTCACTAGAATTGTTCTTATTCCAAAGTATAAATTCTAAGAATTTTGATTTTTCTATTAAATAAACTTCGCTATTTTCCATTGCAACAGCATTATCGGTATGATTGCTATTATCAATAATGTTGCTATAACCGAATATTTCTTTTTCAATATGAACATCTGTAATTAGTTCTTTGCCAAGATCGTTTGATTTATATATTTTCACTTTGCCTGAATTCAAATAATAAAGATAATCAGACTGTGCATACTCTTTATAAATGAACTCTTTTTTCTTGAATTTGAATAATCTGCTATCTGCAATTATTTCTTCAAAAGTTTTTGCTGCTTTCTGATTAAGTACATTTTTGTCTTCATACTTTCTCAATCGCACTTCAATTGCTTCTAATAGCTCTGTGTCTTCAAAAGGTTTAGTTAAGTAATCGTCTGCACCCATTGACATTCCTTTTCTTAAATCTATTTTTTCAGTTTTTGCTGTCAAGAAAATAAAAGGAATGTTTCTTGTGGTCTCATCTTTGCTTAGTATATTCAAAACACCAAATCCATCTAACTCTGGCATCATTATATCGCTCACAATCAAATCAGGCAAAAATGCTTTAGCTTTTGTAACGCCCTCTTTTCCATTTACTGCTTGAATTGCTTCATAGCCAGCCAAATCCAAAATTTCTGAGAGATTTTCAAGCATCTCAGGATTATCTTCAATTAGTAATATTTTTTTCATTTTTCGTAGTTAAAAATTAATTGGAATTCTGTACCTTTTTCATCGGATGTGAATCTTAATTCACCATTCATTATTTGTGTGTATCTTTGGACTATGCTTAAACCCAAACCAGTACCCTGTATATTGACAGCATTTTTAGCTCTAAAAAATCTATCAAACAAATAAATTTGTTCTTCCTTGGGAATCCCAATACCGCTATCTCTAACAGCAAATATAACTTTATCATTTATTTGCTCAATTTTGATAATGATTGCAGAGTCTTCATTTGAATACTTAATTCCGTTCGACAATAAATTAAGCATAGAATTTTTTAACAAATGTTTATCTAATTTAACATTATTTACACTGCTATTTTCAAAAATAATGTTTTGCCCTTTTCTCAAAAAATTTTCCATTTCATCAATTAGCTCTGTAATAAATGCTGTAACTTCAATATTTTCAGGTGTATTGCGAACTAATCCTTCGTCTAATTTATCCATAGAAAGGAAATCATTTAATATTTGAGTCAAATTTTTCACGGATAGCTTTATTCTTTCTAAATGTTTAAAGCGTAGGTCTTTTTTGTCATCATCATATTTCATTGCCAAAGCAGCAGATGATAGAATAGTTCCAAGTGGAGTTCTGAATTCATGAGAAGCAGTAGTGATGAAGCGGCTTTTCAAATCATTCAAAGACTTTTCCTTATCCAACGAATAAATTAATTCTTGTTGCGATTTTGCCAATCTTTGTATAGCTATTTCAAGCTCTTCAGTTCTTTCTCTGACTCTATGCTCTAACTTGGTGTTTAGCTCAAGTACTTCATTATTCATTTTGGAAAGCTTTTCATAAGCTTCTTTGATTTGTAAATCTTGAGTTTTCTTGATTGTTTGGTCAATTATATAACTTAACACATACATTTTATTATCATCTGTAAAGTGGCTTAAGCTGACTTCCACGGGGAATTCAGAGCCATCTTTTCTCAGTGCAGAAAGTTCCATACCCAATCCCATAGTTCTGGGTCTCGGGTTTTCTGTAAAACTATTGCGGTGTTCTACGTGGTTGGTTCTGTGTTTAAGTGGTATCAAAGCTTCCACTTTCAAGCCAATAAGTTCATCGTTTTCATAACCAAATAGCAAATGCGATTTTGGGTTGGCTAGTACAATTTCACCATCAATATTGGATACAATTATACCCTCTGTGGCATAGGCAAAAATGGAACTGAAAATACTTATATTTTTATGCATATCTTAACTCAATCATAAATATTACTGACTTCAATCATAAAATAAAAACAAATTTAGCAATAATTTGCTTTTATTTAAAACGGTAATTATGAATAACTTTCAATCTCATAAAGTAGATAAAGTGAAATCGTTGCAAAAATTGATGAAAATTTTCAACGATGACATATATTCATATCAATTTCGATTGAATGATGTTGGCAAAAAAGCTACGAATGAGAGCGATTTGGCCGAGATTATTAAACTTGAAAGAAGAATGAATGAGTATGTAAAAAAGTTGCAAGCTTATAGCAAAATATTGGACAAATACGACAATATTGCAAATAGCTTTGATTTGAATTCACCTTTTGATATATTCCCTCAGTTCATAAGCTTAGATGAAGAGTTTTTAGAAATCAGACAATCTTTATATACTATAATTTCAAATTTAAAAAATTGAAATTATTGGGGAGAGCAATTTATTTTTTCAATATTTCGATTAGTTAATTTAGGACTTATGTATGGAATTCCCAAATCCATACCTCGCAGAATCAACAATATCCCGTAAGCAATAGCAATAAAAGGCACTAATTTTGAAATTCTACTTTTGAATTTATTGAGCCAAACTCCACCACCAAATCCAATTAACAACATTGCTGGCAATGTGCCTAAGCCGAAAACGCACATAAAGAGTGCTGTACTTATTTTATTCTCAAAAGTCATTGCAGTACCAATAGCCATATAAACCATAGCACAGGGCAATAAACCGTTTAAAAGACCTATTAGAAAGAATATTGGCAAATTTCTTTTTTGAAAAAGTTTAGTTAATTCTCTTTTAACAATTCTGAAAAAGTAATTATCTTGAATAAGTAATTTTGGTTTAGCAATAAATAGAATGGAAGCAATAATTACAGTTATTCCTAAGAACTTTGATAAATCTTGCTGAAGGAATGAAGGAGTTAAATATTTTCCAAATATTGCAATCAATAAGCCAATGCTCGTATATGTAGCTATTCTGCCTAAATTGTAGATAAGAATTGAAATTGATTTGCCGAAAAAACTTAGTTTTCCAATTGGCAGTGCTAAAGAAATTGGTCCACACATACCAATACAGTGCAAACTACTTAACATTCCAAGAGTGAAAGCAAAGTTTAATTCTAACATTAGAACCTTACTATTTCTTCTTTATAATAGCTTTTCGAACCATCGTTCCATTCCATAGAAACTTTATAAACGCCTGGTTTCAGCTTTTGCTTAGGTAATTGTAGATTTGTATTTCTATCTATATTGAAACTAAAATCTAATTTCTTATCGCCCTTTCTTTGAAATGTTATAACTCCTGATTTTATTGTTTGCAATATTTCATTTGGTATCGTAATCGCAGGGTTATTTAGGTCGTCTTTTAATTCAATACTGGATTTCAAGTTAACATAGTTATCGGCAGCATCTATTTTCGATTGATGTTTTAGCTCTAATTCATAGTAGTTATCGGCTTCCAAATCAACAGTTTGTCTGGACATAATCACTACCATTACTACCATAAACACTGCGAAAGTAGTATAAGCAATTGCAATTCCTTTACCCCAATTCATTTTCTTTTCCAATTATTAAGGTGCAAAAAATGTAGTTTTCAGCTCTTCTATGACTTTGCCATCTTTCATGACTAAAACTACTAATTTATTACTATTTGTTTTTAAATATTTTTGTTCAAGCACAATAAAGAAGTTTGCATTGGTTGCATTATCTTTTGTAACTATAATTTCTGGTTTCCCAACGATTTTGATTTCTCCTGGTATATCTTTAAGTTTCAGTTGTAAACTCTCATTCTGATAAGTCTTATTTACAATTTGAATACTATAAAGATTACTTACTTTTCCGTCAGGTAAAGTTTGGTAGAGTTGCCCCCCAGCTCGCATTAAAGTAGAATCAATTTCTTTTCTTGTAATTATCAATGAAGTTAGTACAAGTATTAGGAATGAAAGCACAATAATGTACGCCTTCACTCTCCAAGTGAATGAAAACTTACTTTTACTTTCAATATTATTCGTACTAGCATATCGAATTAGTCCTTTTGGCTTTTCCATGTGAAGCATCACTGCATCGCAAGCATCAATACAAGCTGTGCAATTTATACATTCAAGTTGAGTACCATTTCTAATGTCAATTCCAGTTGGGCAAACTTTCACGCACTCTTTGCAATCAATACAGTCACCCATGATATCTGTGCTATTTTTCTTTTGTATTCCTCTTGGCTCGCCTCTTATATAATCATAAGCTACTACAAGTGAATCATTGTCAATTAAAACACCTTGCAATCTTCCATAAGGACAAATAATAGTACAAACTTGTTCTCTAACAAATGTAAACACTGTATAAAATACAGTAGTAAAAACACAAATTGAAATAAAACCAACTATATGCTGAGATATTGGCTCAGTAATTATTTTATACAACTTATCTGTTGTGATTATATAAGAAAGGAATATGTTAGCAATTAAAAATGATAAAATCCAAAAAGTTAAATGTTTCCCATATTTTCGCCATACTTTATTGAAATTCCATTCACTTTCTTTCAATTCCACTTGTTGTTTAGGATTACCCTCAAATAAATATTCAATTTTTCTGAAAACTAATTCCATAAAAACTGTTTGTGGGCAAACCCAACCGCAGAAGATTCTCCCAAATGCTACAGTAAATAATGCGACAAATACTAATGAAGTTACCATTAATAAGCCAAATAAAATCATATCTTGGGGACCAAAAGGAAAAGATAATATAATAAACTTTCTTTCTGGTAGATTCAACATCATAAAAGGTCTATCATTGACTCTAATAAAAGGCATAATGAAAAATACACCTAAATATATAATAGACAATAATGTCCTTTTATTATAGAATTCTCCTCTGGGTTTTTTAGCACGAACCCACTTTCTTTTTCCTTTTTCGTCGATAGTAGTTATTCTATCTCTAAAGTTAATCCCTTCTATGATTTGCTTTGACATTATTCAACACCACTGTACAGTATGCCTTGTTTCTCTTTTCCACCTTGCACTGTACCTTTCAAAGAGCGGACATAACTTGAAACTTGCAAAATTTGAGCGGCAGATAAATCTTGCTTCCAAGATTTCATACCCTTTTCAGTAACGCCATGCTTAATAGTTTTGAAAATAGATTTAAAATCACCGCCATTAATCCAGTAATCATCAGATAAATTGGGCCCTACACCGCCTTCGCCAGCTTGACCATGGCAAACAGTACAATTCTTTTTATATACTTCTACACCTTTATTGAGCATTGAAGCATCATTTGAAGGTTTTGCCGTTTTTTCATCTACAAAACTTGCTGATTTCAATTGAAATTCAGAAATTTCTTTTTCAGCCACTGCTAATTCTTTTTGATACTCTGCTATTTGTAAATCACCAGTTTGCAGTACCATATAATGTAAAACATATATAATTGCAAAAGATATTGTGAAAATAAACATATATCTTAGCCAAGGAGGCATACGATTGTCTAATTCTTGAATACCATCATATTTGTGGTCAGTAAGTTCATCTTTATCATATTTCGTTCTAAAAAATGAGAACCCTAATATTTCTTCACTTGTTTTCCCGGATTTCAATAGTTGTAAATAATATTGGAATGTAGCAAGGGTGAACATACCAATTATAAGACCAAATAAACTTATTAAGAATGTTATTCCTACATATTCGTAAGAATGCACTAATGCTTCGTTTTTTCCTACTTCTTCACTTGCCAAAGATACTTGGCTGAAACCAATTATTAAAATTGGCATTAGAATTTTATTAATTAACTTTTTCATAATTCTCTTTCAATTGATTATTTTGAAAATCATCACTTTCAAATGGGATATTCCCCATTTTATTTGCATATTCTTTACTCATTTTCCAAACCATTATTCCCATAAGAATAAAAAATGTGAAGAAAAGTAGTAATGATATTATTGGGAAAATATCTACACCAACCATTGTTTGAACGTAATTTTTAAATTTCATTTTTCACATTCCTTTAGTTAGTTGCTTTGTCTTTATTGTTCAATTTAATATCTGTGCCTAGTCTTTGCAAGTATGCAATCAAAGCAATAATTTCTTTACTTGAACTAATTTTTATTTTATCTTTTCCTAAATTGGTCACAATACCATTTGCTTGTTTTTGCAAATCGGCAACAGCTTTCAAATCATATCCAGCAGGATATGGAACACCAAGTGTTTGCATAGCTCTAATTTTTTTAGGAATAATTTCCAAATCAATATCTTGCTCGAAAAGCCAAGTATAAGTCGGCATAATTGAACCTGGCGACATTGATACTGGATCCATCATGTGGAAATAATGCCAAGAATCTGGTCTCAAGCCACCTTCTCTATGCAAATCTGGCCCAGTACGTTTAGAACCCCATTGGAATGGATGGTCATAAACAAACTCTCCAGCTTTTGAATATTCGCCATAGCGAGCAGTTTCAGAGCGGAATGGTCTAATCATTTGTGAATGACAAGTGTAGCAACCTTCACGTACATAAATATCTCTACCGTGTAGTTCCAAAGGTGTATATGGTTTCACGCTTGCAATAGTTGGGATGTTCGATTGAATTAAGAATGTAGGAATAATTTCTACAGCTCCACCAATCATTATCACAATTAAGCTTCCAACCATCATTATAACTGGTTTACGCTCAAATACTCTATGCCAACCTTCGCCTTTAACAGGTGTATATTCAACTGGCAATTCAGAAGATTCAAATTCTTCATTAGCATTGAAATTTCCAGCTTTAGCTGTTTTTATTAAGTTGTATGCCATTAAAAGTGCACCAGTTAGATATAATAAACCTCCTAATGATCTTGCGGCATACATTGGAATTAATACAGTAACTGTTTCCAAGAAGTTAGGATATTTCAAAATACCTTCTTCAGTAAACTCTTTCCACATTAAACTTTGTGCGAAGCCAGCCCAATATAATGGCACTGAATATAATATTATACCTAAAGTACCTAACCAAAAATGGTACTGTGCAAGTTTTTTAGAGTAAATTTCAGTTCGCCACATTCTTGGAATAAGCCAATACAAAATACCAAAGGTCAGAAATCCATTCCAACCCAATGCACCAATATGCACGTGTCCAACAATCCAATCAGTATAGTGGGCAATAGCATTTACATTTTTCAATGATAGCATTGGACCTTCAAATGTTGACATACCATAGCAAGTTACTGCCACAACCAAGAATTTTAAGATAATACTATCTCTAACTTTATCCCAAGCTCCACGAAGTGTAAGCAAACCATTTACCATACCACCCCATGAAGGAGCAATTAGCATAATTGAGAAAGCTACTCCCAGCGATTGTGCCCAATCTGGCAATGAAGTGTAAAGTAAGTGGTGAGGTCCAGCCCAAATATATAAGAATATCAAAGCCCAAAAGTGAACTATTGAAAGTTTATAAGAATAAACAGGTCTTTCAGCAGCTTTAGGCAAGAAATAATACATCAAACCCAAATATGGAGTAGTTAAGAAAAATGCAACAGCATTATGACCATACCACCATTGAACAAGTGCATCTTGCACACCAGCATACCAAGAATAACTTTTAAATAATGTAACAGGCAATGCAAATGAGTTTACAATATGCAATACAGCAACAGTAACTAAAGTAGCTATATAGAACCAAATGGCTACGTAAATATGTCGTTCCCTACGTTTGATAATAGTTCCCATCATATTGATTCCAAATATTACCCATACAATAGTAATAGCAATATCAATTGGCCATTCTAATTCTGCATATTCTTTTGAAGTAGTTATACCCAAAGGAAGTGTTATTGCCGCAGAAACTATAATTAGCTGCCAAGCCCAAAAATGGACATTACTTAGCAAATCACTAAACATCCTTGTTTTGAGCAATCTTTGCAAGGAGTAGTAAACTCCCATAAAAATACCATTTCCTACAAATGCAAATATAACTGCATTCGTATGAAGTGGTCTTAACCTACCAAAAGTAGTATATTGCAGTCCAAAACTCAAACTAGGAAACACTAATTGCAAGGCAATTATTAGCCCTACTAGCATTCCCACTATACCCCAGACAACTGTTGCTATAGCAAAGTATTTCACTATCTTGTTGTCGAAAAAGAAACTTCTATTGTTCATAAAATCACTCTTTGTTGTTATTTTTTGTTGCATCATTAACTTCAGTATCAAATAATATTCTTACCGAAGGTGTATAGTTGTCATCATATTGACCATTCTTAACAGCCCAAATAAATGCAGAAAGGAATATTAATGCAGTTAAAAGACTTACTATTATTAAAAGAAAAAGAATTGTCATTTTTTATCTCAATTATTTATTCAAAATTAGCATTTAGTATCATTAATTATTTTGAGTGTACTCATTTCAAATTATGACTTTGGTCATAAATACAAAAAACACTAAAGTCCTTTGCGTTTTGCCAAAAGACTTACTGCTAATGTAGTAAAAAGAATAATGGTTACAGAGCTTATGGGCATTATGATTGCAGCCACAACAGGCGAAAACTTTCCTGAAACAGCATAGTAAATCCCTAATGTGTTATAAGCGAATGATAAAAGAAAACTGAAAATTATCACACTTTTAGCAGACTTAGCAAAGTTTATCAAAGTATCAAGTTTAGTGAATTCTTTGGAATCAATCACAGCATCGCTAGATGGAAAGAAATTCCCTATTTCATCGGTAATTGCTACTCCCACAAAGCTTTGCTTTAAAGCTCCAGCATCATTTAGTCCATCGCCAACCATCATAGTGTGATGATTTTCATTTAACTCTTTAATTTTATCTAACTTATCTTGTGGTTTCTGATTGAAGTATAAATTCTCTTTGGGAAATATTAAACTCAGATTTTCTTTCTCATTATCGTTATCACCAGAAAGCAGGAACAAACTATACTTTTGGGATAACTTATTTATCAAATTATTTAAGCCATCTCTGTATGTGCTTTTAATTTCGAAATATCCTTTTATTTCGTCACCTAATTTCACATAAACCTGAGTCGAAGTTGGGTTTTCATTTTTCGAATTGTTACCAACAAATTTACTTGAGCCAATTCTAACTTTCACATTATTAACAATTGCTTCAATTCCTAAACCAATTTCCTCTTTGAAAGAACTTACATTTATACTTTTATTATAAGTTATTTCATTATAAATCATTCGACTAAGTGTATGTCCCGAATGGCTACAAGCAGCTTTAATTATATCAAGTTCGTCGCTATCCAGTTCATTATTAACAGCGACAAACTGGACTTGCTTCATTTTTGATTGAGTGATTGTACCAGTTTTATCAAAAATTATTGTGTCAATTTTAGCAAGCTTTTCAATTACATTTGTGTTTTTCAGATAAATATTGTTTCTGCCAAACACTCGTAAAACACTTCCCAAAGTGAATGGTGAAGATAGAGCCAATGCACAAGGGCATGTAATAATAAGCACAGCTGTGAATGCATTAATTCCAATTTTTAAATCAATTGGAAACCAATATACCAATGATGAAATTGCAATTAAAACAATTATTACTGTGAAAACTCCGCTAACTCTATTAGCCAAGGTAGTTAAGTTGTCATCATCTTGTTTGTCGAAAACCTCATTATTCCAAAGACTTGTTAAATAACTCTGCGACACAGATTTATGAGCTTCAATTTCGATAGACTTCCCTTTGTTTCTGCCACCAGCAAATAAATTTTCTTTATTATTAAGGATGACATCTCTTTCCTCTCCAGTTACAAAACTATAATCAATAGTTGCGTTTTTCGAAATCAAAATAGAATCGGCAGGAATTAGTTCGCTATTTCTGATTCTCAGCAAATCACCTTTTTGAATTTCACTAATTTTAATACTACTTTCTTTGCCATCAATTATTTTATTTACTGCTATTGGGAAATAAGACCTATAATCCCTATCATAACTAATTCTATCATAGCTTTTATTTTTAAACATTCTCCCAATAAGCATCAAAAATACTAAACTAGCCAAAGTATCCATAAAGCCAGCACCTGTTTGAGTGAATATTTCATAGCTACTTCTAATGAACATTACAATCAAACCAAGTACGATTGGAAAATCCATATTCAGCGTTTTTTGTTTCAACCCCTGCCAAGCACTTTGGAAAAATTCTTGAGCTGAATAGAACAAAACTGGAAGCGACAAAATAAAATTTAAATAGCCAAAGAATACTTTTGTGCTTGGGTCATTAAGCTCGCCAAGTCCAAAATAATCTGGAAAACTTAGCAACATGATATTGCCAAAAGCAAAAAAAGCAACGCCTAACTTATAGTAATAAGTTCGCAAAGGATTAATTTTCTCTTTTTTGCTCAAATCGTCATAGCTTAAGCTAGGAGGATAGCCAATTTTTGAAAGAAGAATAGCTACTTCTTTAAGCGAAATTATAGTTGGATTGAATCGAATAAGAGCTTCTTTTTGAAGGAAATTTACCTCAACAGATGTAATTCTATTATCAATTTTGTATAAATTTTCCAAAAGCCATATACAAGAAGAACAATGGATTTCAGGAAGATACAATGTAACAATTGCTAACTTTCCATCGTTGAAATTTAGCAGAGTACTTGCAGTTTGTTCATTGTCCAAGAAATCATATTTACCCTCAGTTAAGCTCTTTTGAGCTTTCCCTGGGCTTTGATTGAACTTATAGTAATCACCCAAATCACCCTGAGATAGTATCTCATAGACAGTTTGGCAACTAGCACAACAAAAGTTTCTATTGTCGAAAGTAATAAGCTCAGTAACTATATTATCGCCACAATGATAGCATTTCTCAGCAACTTGATTTTCAACTTCTACTAAATTCATTTTGAAATTTTAAAATTAAAAGATGTACACTTACAAAAATCGAATTTTTTCGATATAGTTAATATGACTTAGCAATATTAGATTAATGATTATAGTCATATTTTCAAATTGAATTTTCCAGAAACTACAAATAGAGTAGCGATTTTTCTTGGAAACTAAAGAATAAATTCATAATTTTGTAATCTTTAAAAGTTCAATGCACCCTTAGCTCAATTGGATAGAGTATCTGACTACGGATCAGAAGGTTAGAGGTTCGACTCCTCTAGGGTGCACTAAAAACAAAACGCAACTGCTTAATAATAAAGTAGTTGCGTTTTTTTGTTATGGGTTTTCAGAACAAATTTCAGAACAAATTTCCAATCGCCGAAATATTCAAACAAATATTAATCATTTCTTGTCAGAATGAATTTAAAATTACTTTTTTCATTAAAATCAGATTAAAAGTCAAAACATATTGCAACCAATTCGGTTTTATCCGTATTTACAATTTTAAATAGGGTGTAATTATGAAATCTAAAGATAATTCAATTGTTAAATTCTACTTAAAAGCTAAGTTAAATCTAACTGAAAAAGCAGACTTTCAATATAAGCTTGCATTGTCAGAAATTGAAAATTTAAATAAATTGTTGGTTAAATATTCAAATCAAGAAACAAATGATATGATTAAACGTTACAATGATTTTTTAAGAAGTTACATCGAGAAAGCTCCAATTGACACAAATGGCATATCACAATTCTTAAATTCATTACCTACAATTTTTAACCTTGATAAAAAAGATAATTATGATAGCTACTTAATCGTTATAGATTTAAAGAAAGCAATAAATCAAATAATCATTTTTTTAAGAGAATATGACAATTACACTTACAATAAGAATTTATCTATAATTGATAAACAATATACAACCTTGAATTTTCTTGAATTATATTTTGATTATAACTCTATTTTGTTTTTAGACGAAAAAAACAATTTAAGATATTTTAGAGGAAATATTGAGTTTATAAATGAATACTTCGGTAAATATCTTTTTGTAAAATCTAAAACATTTTATATTTCAAAATTTATAGAAAGTATTAGATTAAAGAAAATTATAAAATTTAATCAAGAAGAAGACATTTTAAAGCTACTAAAAGATTATGAGAAAATATATGGAAGTATAATAACTTATAAATTAATCGAAGATTCAATTACAAAAGACTTTAAAGGAGATGATTCATATAAAACTAAAAAAATATATGATTTACTCGTTGATGTTTTTCAAATTACAGCTTCATTTGATGAGTTTCTTAATTTTGCTATAAATGGTTCTCCAATTACTTTAGAATCAAATATTTTCTCATATACTAAAAGTATGTTTGACACATTAGTTTATAATTTGTTCATCAGAAATATTATACAAGTAAATACATTTGTTGCAAATGGTAAAGATAGACTTAAAATTCAAAAATCACTCAAAAATTTTAATAATATTAAGGACAATAAATTAATTAAAGCTTTTAATATTTATAATGAAAGACTAAATAATATTATAGATTAATGATTTCATAATCTAAAACATTAGTACTCCGTAAATTCTCCGTAAATTCTCCGTAAATTCTCCGTAAACCTCCATAAACATATTTTCTTGAAGTCATAATATAGACTATGACTGTGTTTTGATATATTTTATTTCCGTGAAACTTCTCATATAATCCTTACAAAACTACTTCGTGAATGTTGTTAAAATTAATTAACACCAATAACATTTATAAGGTAATCCAATGGATTTTCAAAAACAACTAGAAGAACTAGTCAGAAAGAACATACTTGAGTATGTTTCTCCAGAACTAGAATCATTAAAAACTGAGTTAGAGCTAATAAAATCTAACACAAGTTTAACAGACAGCTTTGAATTGTTGTCTCGCACAGCCGCTGCCAAATTACTTGACATAAACCCAAATACTTTAAGTATTTATGTGCATCAAGGATTGCTAAAATGTATTCGCACCTCCGACAAAGGCAAAATGCAGTTCCGAAAAAAGGACTTACTTTCATATATAGAAAGTAAAGTAGGAGGTAATCAATGATAATGGATATTTCTATAGAAAAACTAACTTCAGGCTTAAATTTAAAAAAAGCAAGCAATGGTAATTACCATTGCTTTAATAAGTCAGCACATACAAACAACGATTCAAATGCTTCACTCAGCTTAAAGCAAACTAATGGCATAGTTGGTTACAATTGCTTCGGTTGTGGAATTTCAGGTAATGTTTATGAATTAGTAATTGCTGTAAAATATTGTAATTATAGTGAAGCGAAATCTTGGCTACTTCATAATGTTAGTAGCCACCCAGACCTGAATAAATTGAAGAAATCAAAAGATAAGTCAAATACTAAGAAAAAACTTCAACTACGTTTTATTCAACCTTCTAATCAAAATCATCGATACATTTACAAAGAAAATGAAAATTTGAATTTGAGAGAAGTAAACGAACAAGATTTTAAAAATATTTATAAGCACTTGTTTAAAGATTTTAACCTTGAAGCATTCAGCATTTCTGGTGCTAAAATAAATGGTTTTGAAAATGATATATTTTACTCAATTGTTTTCAGTGACATTTCCTATATAGCTTGCAAGAATGATAAATCAAACATTACTTTATTGTTTGAAGGACAAACAGATTTCTTGACAGCTTTATCTGTAGGATTACATTATGACTTTAACATACAACTTAGAAAAAACAAACAAGAAAAGTTCAGATTAAAAACAAAAATCAACTATGCCATACTTGATAAGGACGATAATGAAGCCAATATTCAAAGTAGAATTGACAACCTAAAAGGCAATAACTTACAATGCCTTACATTACCTGAATCTTATAAAGACTTTTCTGACTATGTGAATGGAGAAAATCTTACTAAAGATAAACAGGAAGTAATTGATTACATTTTGAGTCAAGTTGAAATTGTGGTTGAAGATTCGATAATAAAAGAAATTTCAAAACACAATCTCAAATTCTTTCCACCAGACTTTGATTTGTCAGAAGTTAATGATTTGATATATACTAAGGATAACAAGTTGATTCATAATCATGTTGTTGAATTATTTAAAAAGCATACTGAGTTAATCTACTTAAAAGAAAAAGGTAAGAAAGGATTTTTTCATTATCAGGAAGGAGTGTGGCAATTTATTGATGAAAGAATAGTAATGAATGAAGCTAGAATTTTAATATCAAGTGATAGAGTTGACTCTACAGTATTAGATAAAATTCAAAAACTGCTTCAAGTGGTTCTTTTTAAAACTATTCCTACTAATTTAGAGAACTACAATTTAATCAACTATTCTAATGGAGTATTTGATTTTGACAATCTGAAATATTTATCTCACAGTAAGGATTACTATTTTTTTGACAAAATGGATTTTTCTTATGACATCAACGCTGATGCTCCATTTACAAAAAAGTTTCTTGAAGAAATTACAATGAATGACAGTGATTTACTCTCGCATTTATTAGATGTTTCTTGTAGAATTTTTATAAAAAATACAGATGGATTTAGAATTATCTGCTTCCTTGGAAATGGAGAAAACGGCAAGTCAAAATTTATTAAAGCATTGACAATGCAAATACCATTTGAGCAAACATTTCCTTCATTCGATTTTGCAAAACTTAGTGAGAGATTTTATAAGCAGAATTTTGATGGTAAGAAATTAGTAGTATCTGGCGATGCGAACCCAGAACTTAAAAATTTGAATATTGTCAAAGAGATAACTGGTAATGATGATTTAGCTGGAGATGTAAAATACAAAGATTATAAGAAATTTCAATTTTTTGGTTTGATAATAATAGCATCAAATGATATGCTTTCATTAACAGAAATACATTCACTTAAGCCACTTCTTAGAAGATTGACCATAATTCCATTTTACTTTAAACCGACAAATATAGACAACCACATTGAACAAAAACTTAGAAATGAACGTAGCGGTTTTCTGAATATCCTAATTGAGCAATTAAAATCACTAAAATCGAATAATAGTAAGATTACTTATTCCGAAGCTGTAGCTGACAGAATGAAAGAATTTAAGAAAAGATGCCACTTAATAGTTAGATTCATTGATGAGCAGAATGTCAAACTTGAAAATATTCAGGATGTAAAGTCATTGTACAGCCGTTTCAAAACTTACTTGTCAATTGAACATAATATATCTCACTCAACAAACTTAAAAGGTGATTTATCACCCAGTGGTTTTGCTCAGGCAATAGAAATTTTAAAAGACACCAACTTGTTTGGCTTTGACGACAAAAGCTCTTAGAATTGATTGCCAATTTTTAATTTTAATTTTAAAAATACTTTTTCATTTTTTTAAAATGAATATTTGAAAAACTTTTTTCATATTCATTTTCAGTTTTTTGCAATCGTTTTTAAGGAGTTTTCTTTTCTTTAGCTAT